>MDSW01216979.1_pt1 | contig 22634 bp, 21 predicted proteins | sample 811171 | NCBI WGS metagenome assembly MDSW01 (sample SAMN05326641, study PRJNA326480) | marine metagenome | isolation source: seawater | place: Atlantic Ocean: North West | collected 2012 | reverse complement strand
CTGGTGAAAATGTAACTATAGCAATATTATCTGCTTTACTTAAGAAAAGAGATATTAAATCTATACCTCTTCTTGGTTGGCAAGTCCCTATAATAACTGATGACAATCATCAAAAAGCAAAGATTTTAAATATTGATAAATCAAGAATTAAATTTTTCTTTGAAAAATTTGATGTAATTGTTTTAGCTGGTTATCAAGGGATTAATGTTCATGGGTATATCACCTCTCTTGGTAGAGGTGGATCTGATACTACGGCTGTTGCAATTGCATCCGCTGTAAATGCAGATAGATGTGATATTTACACAGATGTAGATGGAGTATATAGCACTGATCCAAATATTGTTTCAAAAGCAAAAAAAATTGACAAACTTGCTTTTGAGGAGATGTTAGAAATGTCTTCAACTGGAGCAAAAGTTTTACATACAAGATCTGTTGAATTAGCTATGAAAAATAACTTAGTTTTACAAGTATTATCATCATCAAATAAAAAATCTGGCACACTCATTGTAGACGATAAAAAATTAATTGAAAAAGAGAGCGTTAGTGGCATCAGTTACAGTAAGAGTGAGTCTAAAGTCACAATTTCAGGAATGCCAGATAAACCTGGCATATCAGCTATAATATTCGGTCTTCTCGCAAATAAAAACATTAATGTTGATATGATTGTACAAAACATATCACAGGATGGTATTTCAGCTAATATAACCTTTACTGTTCCTAATAATGAAATCAATGCTGCGAAAGAAACATTAAACAAAAATATTGATAAAATAAATTATAAATCATTAAAAACAGATGAAAATGTATCAAAAGTGTCAGTAATAGGTATGGGAATGATGTCCCAATCTGGCGTAGCAGAAAAAATGTTTAAAACACTTGCAAATAATTCAATAAATATACTTGCAATATCTACATCAGAAATTAAAATAAGTGTATTGATAGACGAGAAATTTACAGATGTTGCTGTTAAATCATTACATAAGGCATATAATTTAGATATTTAATCATGGATACAGTAGGAAGCATTTTAAAGACATCAAGAAAATTAAAAAATATTTCATTAGAGTCAATTGCAGATGAGTTGAAAATTTCAAAAGATATTCTAGAGAGATTTGAAGATGATAAGATAGTTCAAGATAAAGATATAATTTTTTACATCGGTCACTTAAGATCATATTCAAATTTTTTAAATTTAAATTCAAAAGAAATTATTATAAAATTTAAATATCAAATTGGTTATAATAAAATAAATGTAGAAAAAATTCAAAAGCCAAAATTTAATAATTATTCTTATACTTTTCAAAAATTTTTTTCTATATCCTTAATAATAATAGTTTTTTCTGGATTTTATATTTTGTTTATTAATCGTGATGATAATTTTGATAGAAATTATGCACTAGTTCCAGATTTACCAGATAAATATATTCCAATCATTGAAAAGGCTGATGTTTCAGAAGTAATTGAAAAAAATACAGATAATAATTTTAAAGTTTTAGAAGAAAGTTTTAACTACAGTAATGCAATTGCATCTAATAAAATAATCACAAGTGATAAAAATGATACAATAACATTAAAGCTTACCAATCCAACTTGGTTGCAGCTAAGAGATAAAATGGACAATATAATTCTTAGCAAACTAATGGTAAAAAATGATGAATTTACTTACAATCTCGATTTGGAATACAGTATTACAGCAGGTAATTCAGGTAATATTTTAGTTTTGATAAACTCTGATGTAAGAGGTAAGATAGGCAAATATGGAGAAGTTGTTGATTCATTAATATTAGACTATAATTTTAATAATTAAATAGCATAATGCTAAGACCTTATCAAAAAATAAATAGAAGAAACACACGTGTAGTTTCAGTTGGTGATGTAAAAATTGGAGGCAAAAACAAAATTGCCGTTCAGACTATGACTAATACTATTACATCAAATGTGCAGGATACTTTATCACAAATAGAAAGATGTACAAAACTTGGTGCAGATATAATTAGAGTATCAATTCCGGATAAAGACTCTTCAATTGCTCTAAAAGAGATTGTAAAAAATTGTTCAGTTCCAATAATTGCTGATATTCATTTTCATTATCTTAGAGCTATAGAGTCAGCAAAAAATGGAGCTTCTTGTATTAGAATAAATCCAGGTAACATTGGTAGTATTGAAAGAATTAAAGAGGTGATCAAAGCAGCAAAAGATAATAATTGTTCAATAAGAGTTGGTGTAAACGCTGGTAGTTTAGAAAAACAAGTTTTGGATAAGTACTCTGAACCTAATCCAGAAGCATTAGTTGAGAGTGCAAAGTTAAATATAAAAATTCTTGAGGATAATGACTTTACGAACTTTAAGATTAGCGTAAAGTCGTCTGATATCTTTATGGCAGTTACCGCTTATAGAAAACTTGCTAAACTGTGTGATTATCCTTTGCATCTTGGAATAACTGAAGCAGGAGGAAAAAGATCTGGCTCAATTAAATCTTCAATTGGTATAGGTAACTTGCTCTTGGATGGCATAGGAGATACAATCAGAGTTTCTTTATCTGATGAACCTGAGGAGGAAGTAAGGGTTGGATTTGAAATTCTAAAAAGTTTAGGTATTAGAAACCGAGGAGTAAAAATTATATCTTGTCCTTCTTGTGCAAGACAACAATTTCAAGTTATTGAAACGGTTAAAAATTTAGAAAAAAAACTTGATGATATTTCTTCACCTATAACAGTGTCAATTATTGGATGTGTAGTAAATGGTCCTGGAGAGGCAACAATGACAGACATTGGTATTACTGGAGGAGGTAATGGAACACATATGATATATGTTAATGGTAAAAAAAGTAATGTCATAAAAAATGTTGATTTAGAGGATTATTTAGAAAAATTAATCCGAGATAAATCAAAAGAAATTGAATTAGGAAAATAAATGAAACTAAGATCTGTAAGAGGAACTCATGATTTATTTGGTGAGGATATAAATAAATACAATATAATTAATTCTGTAGTCTCAAAAAATGCTAAAATAAATAGTTTTAAAGAATTACAAACACCAATTATTGAGTTCACTGATTTATTTTCTAAACCATTAGGTGAGCAATCTGATGTTGTATTAAAAGAGATGTATACTTTTAAGGACAGGAATGATGACTTGCTAACTCTTCGACCAGAATACACTACGCCAATGATAAGAGCCGCAATAACAAATAATTTATTGAATGAATTACCACTTAAAGTTTATGGTATTGGCCCAATGTTTAGAAGAGAAAGGCCACAAAAAGGTAGATATAGACAATTTAATCAAATAAATTTTGAAATTTTTGGATCAAATGACTATTTCTCAGATTTAGAGCTTATATGTGTAGCTAATGATATATTAAAATCAATTTTACCCAAAAATGAATTAATTTTAAACATTAACTCTCTTGGATCTAGAGCTAATTTATCTGAATACAAAACTAAATTAAGTAAGTATTTTATTGATAATAAACAAAAACTATCTGCAGATAGTGTTAATAAAATTCATTTAAATCCATTAAGGATATTAGACTCAAAAAATGAAAATGATATTTGTATTTCAAAAAACGCACCTATGATTAATGAATTTATAAATAAAGATTCTAAAAATCATTATGAAAAAATAAAAGATGGATTAAAATTTTATAATATAAAATTTATTGAAAATCTTAATTTAGTAAGAGGTTTAGATTACTATTGTAGTACTGTTTTTGAATTCAAAACAAATCAGCTTGGAAGTCAAGATACAGTCTTAGGTGGAGGAAGATATGATGGATTGATATCAATTCTTGGAGGTCCTGATATTTCAGGAATTGGATGGGCTGCAGGGATTGAGAGAATTTCAATGCTTATGGATGTTAATGAAACCATTGATAGTTCAGTTCATCTAGCAATAACTGATGAAAAATACAAAAAACATTTAATGAAAGCAATTAAATATCTTCAAGAAAATGAAATTTCGTTTTATTGGAACTATAAATATAATTTAAAAAAATCTTTATCAAAAGCAAATACAAATCAAACCAAATTTATAATTATTATTGGAGAAGATGAATATAATAGAGACAGCTATACAGTAAAACTGCTTAGCACCGGTGAGCAGCATGAATTAACTCTTGATCGATTAAAACAATTTATAAATGATAAATCTTGATAGTCAATTTTCTAAAATTTTAGATAAATACAATAAAATTGAAAATTCACTTAATAGTATGAGTACATCAGACACAGATAATTTGATAAAATTAAATAGAGAATATGCAGAATTAAGACCAATAGTAGATAAAATTGAAGAATACAGAAAAGAACAAAAAGAAATCATAAATCTGAATGAATTAGTTAAAGATAATGATAAAGAAATAACAAAAATTGCTGAGTCAGAATTAATAGAAAAAAAAAATATAATAAAATCTCTTGAGGATCAGTTACTCAAGTTATTAATTCCAAAAGATATAAATGACTCAAAAAACTCTATTTTAGAAATTAGGGCAGGTACAGGAGGAGATGAGGCTACTCTATTTGCATCTGATTTATTGTCAATGTATCAAAAATACTCCGATTTAAATTCATGGAAATTTGATATTTTATCAATTTCTGAAACAGGATTAAAAGGAATCAAAGAAGTAATTTGTAATATTTCAGGTGTAAATGTATTTTCAAAATTAAAATTTGAGTCTGGCGTTCATAGAGTTCAAAGAGTACCAACAACTGAGAGTAGTGGAAGAGTTCATACATCGGCGGCAACAGTGGCTGTTTTACCTGAAGCGGAAGACATTGACATTGAAATTGAAGATAAAGATTTAAGAATTGATGTATTTAGATCTAGCGGGCCTGGAGGACAGTCAGTAAACACCACTGATAGTGCTGTTAGAATTACACATGTTCCAACGGGTATAGTTGTATCACAACAAGATGAAAAATCTCAACATAAAAATAAAGCAAAAGCTATGAAAATCCTAAGATCAAGAATTTTAGATAATGAGATACAGCAAAAAAATAAAGAAAGATCGGAACAAAGAAAAACTCAGGTAGGCTCAGGTGATAGATCTGAGCGTATAAGAACTTACAATTTTCCTCAAGGTAGAGTTTCTGATCATAGAATTAATTTAACCTTATATAATTTAACAGAAATTCTAGAGGGTAAAATTGATGACTTGATAAAACCTCTAATGGCAGAGGAAGAAAGTAAAAAACTTGCTGAAATTAAACATGAGTGAAATTATTAATTTTTTTTTATTAAAACTAAAAGAAAAAAAAATATCAAATCCTGAATTAGATTTAAGAGTATTGTTAAAAGAAGCATCTTATAAAAAAAAAGAAATAATTTTGAGTAATTTAGAAGATAAAAATATTAATTTAAAATATTTAGATCTTTTAATAAAAAGAAGATTAAGTGGTGAGCCAGTATCAAAAATTATAAATAAAAAATATTTTTGGAAAAGTAAATTTTTTGTAAACTCTGACGTTTTAGATCCTAGACCAGAAACAGAAATTATTATTGAGGAAGTTTTAAATTGTTTTAAGGATAAAAGTAAAAAATTTAAAATTTTAGATTTAGGTACTGGTACAGGTTGTTTAGCTATATCTCTTGCTAAAGAATATATAAATTCTGATATTTTAGCTATAGATATATCAAACAAAGCTCTAAAAGTTGCAAAAAAAAATATAGAGTTACACAATATGAATAAACAAATAAAAATTAAAAACTTAGATATTGAAAATGTGCAAAATAAATTTGACCTTATTGTCTCTAATCCACCTTATATAGATGAAAATAGCTATAAAAAATTAGATTTAGAGATCAAAAAATATGAACCAAAATTAGCATTAATTGGAGGAAAAGATGGGCTTAAATTTTATAGAAAATTCAGCAAAAAAATTGAAAAAATTATGTACAAAAATTCATATTTTATCTGCGAAATAGGGTATAATCAATTATCTTCATGTAAAAAAATTTTCAATAATACAAATTTAAAGTTATTAAAAATATCAAAAGATTTACAAAAAATTGACAGAACGCTGACTTTTTTAAAGATATGAGTTGTATTAATTTTTTATAATTGTATATATAACAAATTAAATTAATTACTTTAATTGTTTAAAAATTAAATTTTTTAATTTTCCATAAATTTTATGTATAAAAAGAATAACGTAAGAACGACGTATAAATCTAATAGAAGATCCGGTTATAAAAAAACCGGTGGATATCAAAGTTTTAAAAATAGAAATAAAGGCAATGTATCTCAACAATACAATAAATATCTTAAACTAGCAAAAGAAGCATTTAGATCTGGTGATAGAGTTCAGTCTGAGTACTATTATCAATTTACAGATCATTACTTTAGATTAATGGTTGAGCTTGGAATTAACGTTGAAGAAACAATGAACCATGAAGACTCTAAAGACAATACAAATGATGAAAATTCAAATGAAACAAATGGTGATACACAAAGTAGTTCAAATGATGAGTCCATTGAGTCTATACCTTTTATAGCTGAACCGTCTAAAGATAAAAGATCAAGATCATCAAAATAATTTACTCGTATAACAAATTTAAATGATTTGCATAAATTTTAATATATTCCTTTTTAAAACGCTCTAACTCCTCTCCACTTAATATCTTTCCTGAAGGTAATTTTAATTTGAGTGGATTAATATGTTTGTTTTGAAATATAATTTCGTAATGTAAATGAGGCCCAGTTGAATTACCAGTATTGCCAACATAGCCAATTATATCTCCTTGGTTAACCCTTACACCTTTTGCAATACCATTCTTGTATTTTGATAAATGTGCATAAGCTGTTTTGTATTCATTATTGTGTCTTATTCTAATATATTTTCCATATCCACCGTTGTTTCCAACATACTCAATTATACCGTTTCCACCTGCATAAACTGGTGTCCCAGTCGGTGCAGCAAAATCAACCCCTTTATGCATTTTATTGAAACCAGATATGGGGTGTTTTCTCATACCATAATTAGATGATATTCTGGCACCATCTAAAGGTGTTTTTAACAATGATTTTTTTACATTTTTGCCATCTCTATTGAAATAGTCAACATAACCATCACTTGTTTTAAATTTAAAATACTCTAGGTCTTTACCATCAATGGATATTAATGCGTAATTGATATCTTTGTATTCTAATTTATTACTATCTTTAATTTGATTTAATTCATATGAGACAGAGACTTTAGTATTTTTCCTTATATCTCTCTGAAAATCTAAATCAAAGCTAAACAATTTAATTAATTTAACAAGAATATCTCCAGGTAAATTATTTTTAATACCATCAGAATACAAAGACTCAAATATTTCAAATTCATTAGCAACTTCAAATGATATTTTTTCTAATTTTTTTTTCTCAATATTAATATCCTTTTCAATATTGATAACCAAAATACTGTCTATATCAATACTAACAATTATTTTTTTTATATTTTCATTTAAATCTTTTTGAAATTTAATTTTATCATTAATTCTTAATTTTTTAAGATCAAAAAAATTTGAAACTTTATTAATTATTTTATAAATTTTTTTATCTGATAAGTTATTTTCTTTTAATATTGAATAAAATGTATCACCTTTATTGATAGTTATCTCTTTCTGAAATAATTCATCATTGCTTGTTTCAACATTTTCTTTTTTTGGATTCTTTATTTTATTTTCTATAATTTTATTTTGTTTTTTAATTAATATTTTATTGGATATTTCGTAATTGAAATTATATTTAGAAGAAATCAAAATTTTATATTCAGTATAAAAAAAATAAAATCCAATTGAAATAAAAAATAAAAATATAATTTTTTTAAAGTCTATAATCACTTAATAATATTCTGAATTATAATAAATCAAAGGTTTTAAATTACTACTAATTTTACAACGTAATACTCTGCAAATAAATATTCTATGATCCCCTTTTTTTATTTTTTGAACTAATTTACACTCCAAGTTTGCCATACAGTCTTTAAGGAACACCGAGTCATTCTCACCCTCAAAAAACTTTATATCTCTAAAATTAGGATCTTTTGTAGAAAAAAGATTTGAGATATTTTTTTGTTTACTAGATAAAATATTTATTGATAAGGATTTTGTATTTAAAAAACTTCTGATTGATGAAGAATTATTGCCAAGAGAAAATAGTACCAATGGTGGTTCTAGAGATAATGAATTAAAAGAATTAACTGTTACACCTTTAATTAATTTTCTATCTTTAACAAGAACAACTGTTATGCCAGTTGCAAACTGACTTAATGCCTTTTTATAATTATAGTTATTTATTTTTTTCATATTTTTCTTTGCATATAAACAGAGTCAACCCATTTATTTTTTTTATAACCAACTTGTTTAAGAATACCAATAAATTTAAATCCATTTTTTTTATGAATTTTAACTGAAGCAATATTTTCAGAACCACCAATCACAGCAATAAGATTTTTGATATTTTTATTTTTTTTACATAATTTAATAAGTTCTTTTAATATTTTTGATCCATAGCCCTTTTTTGTAAATTTTGGATCAACATAAATAGAGTGTTCATGAGTAAATCTGTAGCCACTTTTATTTCTAAACTTATTTATGAAGGCCAGTCCAATAATCTTTTCTTCCTCCATAGCTAAAATGAATGGAAGCTTATTTTGCTTTATTTTTTTGTATAGCAATTTAAATGTTTTAGTTGAAAGCCTTTTCTCTTCAAAGTTTGAAAATGAGTTTAAAATATAATAATTATAAATTCTCAAAGCAGAAATTAACTCTTTTTCTTTAATTCTATCTGATATAATTATCATATAACTTCACTATCTATAGATTTATTATTATATTAGAATATTTAATTTTCAATGGGTGTGTAGCTCAGCGGTAGAGCACTGCCTCGACACGGCAGGGGTCACAGGTTCAATCCCTGTCACACCCACCATAAATATATTAGTTTTATCTATTAGAGTATATTATTTATTTTTTTTAATTTTTAAAAATATTATTTTTTTCTATAAAATTGCTTAATATATTAGCTGCCCAAATATTACCTTGATTACTCCAATGGCCATCACAATTATGAAATAATTCTTCATAATTATTAGGTATATAATCTAACAAATCCAGCATATATATTTTTGAAGATGAATTTTTCACTAATTTATTCATCGCAACATACCAATTTAATTGTTTATGTGAGTCTTTGATATCAATTTCATTATGTTTTTTGATATCATGAATAGCAGGAATTATAACAAATAAAACATCTCTATATTCAGCCAGCTTTGCAATTTCTTTATGAGCCAATACAAAGTTATATTCTTGATCATTCTTGTAATAATAATAACTCTTAGGGATGTGTTTCTCCCCAACAAGATAATGATCATTCTGCAATAAAATAATTGCTGTTCTGATTGCGTTACTAGACCAAAAGAAATATTTAATATAAGATTTTATTGAAGATCTATTTTTGTCTAAATGCGCTTCTTTAGGAACTGCTTCTGGAAAATAATAAGGATTTAATGGATCTTTTTTATCACCAAAATAAGGACGATATCTATCTTTGTGAATAACATTCCATTTTTTTCTATCATTGTCAGTAAAATCATTAGTAGGAAAGATGTAGATTAGCAAACCATTGTGAGAAATTTTATTCTTAAATTCCTTATAAATTAATAATTCTTGAAGGGGTCCAAAATTACCTGCTGCACCAAAGTTTAAAATAGTTCTATCAATCAATTTTTCTAATATATATTGTGATGTGTTTTCATAATTTACCCCAAATCCTAGTGCAAAAGAGTCTCCAAGCAAAATAATTGAGTTTTTTAAATTAATTTTAAATGAACTATCTCTTGCACCAATTTCATTAAAATTCATGATTACATCAAAGCAAGAGCTGTTATGTCTAAATGATTGATTTGGTATATGCCAAGTTCCCCATGAATCTTTTTCTGTTATGCCAAGTAACAAATCATTTTCTTTACCAAAGTCTGAGTAAATTCCTGGTGTGTCATTAAATAGAAAAAGCTTATTTTTTGTAAAAATATAAGAAATAATCTCTAAAGCAATTAGTATAAAAAATAATAATGATATTGTATAAAAAAACTTAATTTTAATCATTTAAATTATTAGATAATTAGTTTTTAACATACTCTTGTAAATTTAAAAATTCAATTATTGAAATAATTAAAAAATGGTTGATAAACTACTCATAAATATATTTATTGAAATTAATTATGATTGACTTAGATGACAATATAGTAAAATCATTATCTAAAAATATTAGTGATGCTAATAAAAATAAATCAATTTATTGGAAAGAAAAAGCGAAAACCATTGATACTGAAAAATTATATGGTGGGACATGGTATGGTTCATACACAAAAAAAACATATAAGAGTTATTTAAGAAATACTCTTCAGTATTTTCTATATGATAAAAAAATTTTTAAAACTTCAACATTTAAAAAAATTAAGAGCTATTGTAATACAATTAATCGTGAAATAGATTTTGATATTTTAAGACATATATTTACCTTTGATTATTTAATAAAATATTTCAATAAAAAAAATTTAAATATAAATAGTATTTGTGTTATTGGAGATGGCAAAGCAAATTCTGTTTTATGTTCTTTAAAGCTTTTTAAAAACATAAAAATTTACTCTGTAAATTTACCAGAAGTTTTAATTGCTGATTATAAATTAATCAAAAAGCTTAAAATTGTTGAAAATAAATTTATTCATGCTGTTGATGATATTAATGAAAATATCCAAGATGAAAAAAAACTTATTATGGTTCCTTGTAATAAAAAAGATTATTTAAAAAATAAAAATATTGATTTATTTATGGATATGGCATCAATGCAAGAAATGACAGATGATGAAATAGCAAGTTATTTTAAAATTATTAATAACAATAAATCTTTTTTTTATTGCTGTAATAGGAAAGAAAAAAAACTAAATAATATTGAAACTACTAGATTTTATAACTATCCATGGAAAAGTGCATCGATTATTTTAGATGATTACTGTGAGTGGCATAACAAATATGTTACTATCTGGCCTCCTTTTTTCAATTTTAGAAAAAATAAATTAATGCATAGATTCGTTAGTTTTAATTAAATAAAATAATATTCATAATATTGAGTATTGATTTTTTAATTATTAGTATAAATACATATGTATAATGATTAAATGTCTTGTTTTGTCAGCAATTTTAGCCTCTATTATTTTTTTAATAATTGATGTTATCTGGTTATCCTTTGCAACAAAATCATTTTATAGACCTTTACTAGGGGACTTAATATTAGATAAACCAGTTCTTTGGGCGGCTGGCATGTTTTATATTTTATATATGTTTGGAATGACTGTTATTGTCATTCAACCATGTGTAGAAATTGATAGTTTATTTAAGCCTATTTACACTGGCTTTGTTTTTGGTTTAGTCGCATATGGAACTTATAACTTAACTAATATGGCCGTTATAAGAGATTGGTCACCAACTGTTGTTTTTGTAGACATGTTTTGGGGTGGATTTTTAACTGCATTCTCATCCAGTACAGGAATTTATTTTGCCAAGAAATTTCTTCATGTCTACTAAGTAACTCGATTCAAACTAAAATATAACAAGTCGATAAGAAGCTTGTTATCCTTCAGATGACTTCTGTATTTAATTTCAAAACTGTTTATTTCATCATTACAAAATTTAATAACTTTATTTTTACCCATTACACTTAGTAGAGTACTTTTGCCTTGTTTATAATCTTTACCTGGTGTTTTACCAATTTTTTTTAAAGTTCCAATTTCATCGATTATATCATCAACAATTTGAAAAATTAATCCAAACAATTGACCATATTCTTTTGCAAATTTTATTTTATTAATAGAAGAATTTGCCAAAATAAATGGTGAACAAAATGAATATTCAAAAAGTTTCCCAGTTTTGTTTGAATACATTTTTAAAATTTTCTTTTTATTAATATTTTTCTTTTCATATTCTAAATCCAATGACTGACCTAATGCAAGACCCTTGTTTCCAATACTGTAAGATAAATAATTAATTATTTTTAAAATTAATCTAGTATCACTAACTTTTAAATCGTTTGATAGCAACTCGTAAGCCAAGTCATGTAATGCATCACCAGCTAAAATTGCAACTGATTCATTAAATTTCTTATGTGTACTTAATCTCCCTCTTCTATAATCGTCATCATCCATACACGGCAAATCATCATGAATAAGTGAATAAGAATGAATACATTCAATACTTGAAGATAGTATAAAGGAATTTTTAAATGATATTTTTGCAATTTTAGATGATAATCCAACTAGAAAAGGTCTTATTCTCTTGCCTCCATTTATCGAACCATAATACATTGCTTTAGATAGAATCGAGTTATTTAATCTGCTTTTTAATAAGATTTTAAATTGTCTATCAAATTGATTTTTATTATTGTTTATTAAGGTTTTTAAATTCATTTATGATATTTGTATTTGAGTTAATTTTTAAATTATTTAATAAGATATTGCGAATATATTATGAGAATAGAGGAAGAAATTAAGCTAGATTATTCAGATGTACTTTTTAGACCTAAAAGAAGCACACTAAAAAGTAGAAAAGATGTTGATTTAAGCAGAAAATATACTTTTAAGCACTCCAAATTAAAGTGGCAAGGTACACCAATAATTGCTTCAAACATGGATGGTGTGGGTGAAATTGAGCTTGCAAAAAAACTTTCAGCACATAATCTTATGACTGCATTGACAAAACAACATACTGTTGATCAAATTGGCTCAATTTATAATAATAAGTCTCTTCACAAAACTATAGCGCTTAGTTGTGGAACAAGCGCAGATAGCTTTAATAGACTTATTAAAATTTTAAAAAAATATCCAAAATTTCAATTTATTTGCATAGATGTAGCGAATGGATATTCAGAAAACTTTAGTCAATTTGTCTCTAATGTCAGAAAAAGATATCCAAATAAAACTATTATAGCAGGAAATGTTGTGACAGCAGATATGACACAAGAATTAGTTTTAAGTGGTGCCGACATTGTTAAAGTAGGTATTGGGCCAGGAAGTGTTTGTACAACTAGGATTCAAACTGGAGTTGGCTACCCACAATTAAGTGCAGTTATGGAATGTGCAGATGCTGCCCACGGATTGGGAGCACATATTATTGCAGATGGTGGTTGTACATGTCCAGGAGATGTAGCCAAAGGATTTGGTGCTGGAGCAGATTTTGTTATGTTAGGTGGTATGTTAGCTGGACACAAAGAGGGTGGAGGGAATATAATCGAAAAAAATGCAACAAAATATATCGAATTTTATGGATCAAGTTCAGAAGAGGCAAATGAAAAGCATTATGGTGGACTAGCAAATTACAGATCCTCAGAAGGAAAAAAAGTAGTAATCCCACTTAAAAAATCTATAGACAAAACAATTAGAGATATTTTAGGTGGAGTAAGAAGTAGTTGTACGTATGTTGGTGCTCCAACACTTAAACAATTAAGCAAATGCACAACTTTTGTAAGAGTAAATAATCAATATAATGATACGTTTGGTAAAATATAATTAGTATCCAATAGCCATCCCATCTTTTCTTGAGTCAGACCCACCAATTAAAAAACCTCTATCTCTATCTATCTTAATACATTGCCCCCCACCAATTGCTCCTGAGCTAATTAATATTTTATGACCAACATTTTGAAGTTTTCTAACTATCTCACTATTTATTGATTTCTCTAACCTTAAAAAACCATCTAATGCAAATGCTCTTGGAAAATCAATTGCTTCTTGTATGCTTAGATTATAATCTAAAATATTTTGTAAGACATGGGTCTGACCTATGGGTTGATATTGCCCTCCCATTACTCCGTAAGATAGTACTGTTTCATTTTTTTTATTTGTTACCAAGCCTGGAATTATTGTATGTAAGGGTCTTTTATTTCCATTAATTACATTTGGATGGTTTTTTTCTAATCTAAAATTTACTCCACGATTTTGAAAAAGAACTCCAGAGTCAATGCATGATATTCCGCTTCCAAAACTATGACATATTGAGTTTATAAAAGAGACTGCATTTAAATCTTTATCTACTACAGTTAAGTAAACAGTTTCTGGATTTGAGGTTACAAATGCTTTTTTAGAATTATAAACTTTATTGATATCAATTTTTTGATATAGTTTTTTAATAAAATTTTCACTTAATATTTCTAAAGTATCAATGTTATTGAAATTAGGATCTCCTAAGATTGTTTCTTTTATTTCATAACAAATTTTAGTTATTTCAGCTTGAAGATGATATCTTTCAAAACTTGCTGGTTCATATTTAGAAGTCTCCAATTTTTGATTTAAAGCCATCATCAATAACACAATAATACCAGGACCGTTTAATGGACATTGATGAATTTTATTATTTTTATAAAAACTTGATATTGTGGGAGAAAATATAGTTTGTTGTGAATTGAAATCTTCTATTGAGTGTAAACCACCTAACTCATTTAAAGTTTTAACCATTTTATAAGTAGTATCGCTATTATAAAAACCTCTAATTTTTTGTTTTCCAATTAAATTAATTGTGTTTGCAAGTGGAATATTTTTAAATTTGTCTCCAAAATTATAAGAATGGTTATTTTTTAAAAATAATTTTGAGCTATTTTTATTTATTTTAAGTTTTTCTTCTTTTTCCTTCCATTCTTTTGCTTCAACTTCATATACAGGAAACCCATTTCGAGCGTAGTTTTCTGCACCCTTGAGAATTTCTTCTAAATCGAGCCTACCATATTTCTCATGAATTGAACACCACGCATGAACTGATCCTGGAATAGTAATTGAATGGGCACTTGTTAATTCAATCTTGTTAATTTTATTATCAATAAAATACTTAAGGTCAGCTTTTTTTGGAGCTATACCCGATCCATTGACAGCTACTGGATCTTTTCCATTTATAGATACAATTGCAAAACAATCTCCACCTATTCCTGTAGCACTTGGACACACAACTGCTTGAACTGCAGAAGCTGCAATAGCTGCATCAACAGCATTACCCCCTTTTTGTAAGATTTTTATTGCTTCAAGAGTGCTTAAAGGATTTGATGTAGCTGCCATACCATTTTCTGCCAGTACATTTGATCTTCCAGGATATGATAATTCTCTCATAGTTAAGTTAATTACTAATATTATATGTTTGACAAAACAAGCCCTAGAATTTAAAGGCTAATTTTTATGAAAGTTAAATGTTCACTTAAAACTGCTAAAACTAGGGATAAAGACTGCAAACTTGTTAGAAGAAAAGGCAGAGTTTATGTAATTAATAAAAAAAACCCTAGAATGAAAGCTCGTCAAGGCTAGTTTACTTCGGATAAAAATTTTTCAGCTTCTAAAGCTGCCATACAACCCATACCTGCCGCTGTAACAGCCTGTCTGTACACTTTGTCTTTTACATCTCCTGCTGCAAAAACACCTTTAATACTTGTTTCTGTGCTATCATATTTAGTAATAATATAATTTTCACTATCCATATCTAACTTACCTTTAAATAGTGATGTTGCTGGATCGTGACCAATAGCAATAAAGGCACCATTAGCATCAATGGTTGATTTCATCCCATCTAAAGTATTTTCTAAAACAACTTGTTTTAAGGTTTGTGGTTTGTCATCACCTTTAAATTCAATAACTTTATTGTTCCACATTATCTCTATTTTTTTATTTTTAAAAAGTCTTTCTTGAAGTATTTTTTCTGCTCTTAAGGTATCTCTTCTATGAATTAATATAACCTTTGATGCAAATTTTGTAAGAAATAGAGCTTCCTCTACAGCGCTATTTCCTCCACCAATAACTACCACTTTTTGATTTTTAAAAAAGAATCCATCACAAGTTGCACATGCCGAAATTCCAAAACCCTTAAATTTATTTTCACTTTCTAAATTTAACCATCTTGCTTGGGCTCCAGTAGCAATAATGACTGAATTCGAAATAAATTCTTTACCTGATTCAGTTTCAGATAAGAAAGGCTTATCATTAAAATTTACTGATTTTACAATATCGTTGTGAAAAACTGTTCCAACATTAAGAGCTTGTTTTTTCATTTCATCCATTAACCAAGGACCTTGTATTACGTCACCAAAGCCTGGGTAATTTTCAACATCAGTTGTAATTGTAAGTTGACCCCCAGGTTCTAATCCTGACACTAAATGCGGTTTGAGATTTGCACGAGCCGCATAAATTGCTGCTGTATATCCAGCGGGACCTGAGCCTATTATTAGAACATTACAATTTATTTGATTCATATTTATATAATAGATAACAATTTAGATATTTTTTTCAACTGGCCAATCTGTTTCAAAGGAAACATAATTAACCTGAATACATCTTCTTTCTTTCTTTATTTCTTTTAATTCAAGACCATGCCATGTGTCATCACCTGAAGAAAAAAGGTAGCCTGAATTATGAATATATTCAATTGTTTTTACTAGTTTAAATTCTTTGTCATATAAGTCAGTACCAAGGTTAGTTGACTCATTGTAGGGATTTGCCCAAATCATCATTGTCATTAGTTTTTCAGAAATATCTTTATGAGGTTTAAGCCAAAATCCTTTTTTATCACCAATAATCTCAAGTCTTACAAATGATTTAGATAGATCCTTATTAATTAATTTAGATATTTGATTTACTAATACACCATTTTGAAGAGAGTTAATTAATCTAGCAAGATGAGGAAAATCTTTACTATTATCTTTTGTAATGAATAGTCTTAATTTTCCATCAAGACCCTTACCCGTATGATCTGCAGCTCTGGTGCCATCATATGCTCTCTCACCATCTGGTACTTTTGAGTATGAAATTTCATCTAATGTATTTGTATCAAGGCAATTATTAAATTGCCAATGATCAAATGGAACATTGGATTGGCTAATATTGTTAAGTTTCATCATTTCCTTATTATAATTCTTTCTTTTATAATTCCAGCGATTCTTTTGCTTTCATCAAGTATATCATAAGACCAATTTTCTAGATGGTCTACTTTATTGAATTCTCTTGTAATATTTAATTGTTTAAATTCATTGTGAAATCTTTCAAAACGTATGCTTTTTCTTTTATTTGGTAATTGGTACACGTAAATTGGCTTACCTGAAATAGAAGCTTCAGATATCATTGAAGTCGAGTCAGATGTAATTATAAAAAAATCAGAATTGTATAAAGCAAATTCATATGGATTTTCTCCATTTCCCAGCCAAAGAGTTGCAATTGAGGATAAGTTTTCTTTTAATATATTTTTAATTTCATTACTTGTACGTCTTGATGAAATTACTAATAAATTAAAATTACTATTTTTTTCTTTCAATTTTTTTAATTTATCACAAATATCGATTGTTTCATTAATCGTGAAAGAATAATGATTATTTTCTCCACCAATGATACATGAAATTAAGTTTTCATTTTTGATATTTAATATTTTTTTTGTTTGCTTTATATTTTTAAAATTATGAAGAGCTCCAATAGAATTAATAACATTTTTACCAATAAAGTTGTCATGATTAGGCGCTATGATATACGAGAAATTTTTTGGTGATATTTTTGGATTTTGAATATGAATGTTAATTATTTTTTTAAATTTTTTTTTGAGATATATTGATAAGTATACACTTTTTCTACCACAACTTATTATTATATCTGGAAACTGATTTGGAACTTTGTTTTTAAATACCCAACTATAAACAGGTAAAAAACCGGGTTGTAATTTATTCCAGGGAAAAATAAGGTCTGTTTTGATTTCCGTAACATTACTACTAATTTCAAATGCTAAACCTTTTGTCTGACTAATCATTCCTTGAGAGCCATCAGTCAAGGTCCATATTTTTAAATTTTGAATATTCAAATGTATTTTACAGCTAGAATTGTATAACTTTTCATACCTTTAGGGCTATTTATCTCAACATTATCATCTTTTGATTTACCAATTAAACCTCTGGCAAGTGGACTATTAATTGATAGTTTTTTATTTTCAATATCTGATTCGTATTCACCGACTATCTGGTATTTTTGTTTTTTACCTGTATCATCATCTTCAATTTCAACGGTTGCACCAAACTTAATGTCATCACCCTCCATGTTTTTTATATCTATAACTTCAGCTCTACTAATTGAACTTTCTAAATCTGATATTCTTCCCTCAATTAGACTCTGCTGCTCTTTTGCATATTGATACTCAGCATTTTCAGATAAATCTCCATGGGCTCTTGCCTCAGCAATTGCAGCAATAATATTTGGTCTATCTTGTGAAATTAATTTTTTCAATTCATCTTGTAGTTTGGAATACCCCTCAGAAGTCATTGGAATTTTATTCATAGGTATATGATGTTTTATTTATATTTTTAAGTCAACTAAATTAATTTATTGATTGCAAGCTCTTAATTTTAAAATCATTTTTTTCTATATGTTCTATTGCATCTATAGCTATTTTTGCTCCAGCAATTGTTGTATAATAAGGTATATTATACATTAATGAGGTTCTTCTTATGCTATAACTGTCTCTAATTGATGATTGAGATTTTGTTGTGTTTATAACTAAAGCAATTTTATTATTAATAAGAGAGTCAACTATATGAGGACTACCTTCTTTTACTTTATTAATTTCTTCTGTATTTATTCCATTTGAATTTAGGAAATTAGCTGTACCCTTTGTAGCAACTAAACTAAAATCTAATTTTTTAAGTTTTTTTGCAATATGAACAATATATTTTTTATTATCATCATCAACAGAGATAAAAACAATACCACTTGATGGTAAAATATTACCACAGGCAATTTGGCTTTTAATATACGATGAAAGAAAGGTATCATCAATACCCATTACCTCACCAGTTGATTTCATTTCTGGTCCTAAAATTAAATCTACACCATCAAATTTATTAAATGGAAAAACAGACTCCTTTACATTAAAGTTTGATAATTCTTTTACTTTATACTCATTTAAAACATCACTTAAACTATCTCCTACCATAATTTTCGCAGCAATTTTAGCTATAGGTAATCCTCTAGCTTTTGCGACAAATGGAACAGTTCGGCTTGCTCTAGGATTAACTTCCAGAACATAAACATCATCATTTTTAATTGCTAGTTGAGTGTTCATTAATCCAATTACATTTATTTTGTTAGCAATTTTACTAACCCAATCAATTATTTTATTTTGAGTTTTAATATCAACTGAATAAGGAGGTAGTGAACATGCACTATCTCCTGAATGTATACCTGCTTCCTCAATGTGCTCCATGATACCAGCAATAAATATTTGACCATTTTTATCTCTGATTAGATCTACATCTATTTCCTTAGCGTTCTCTAAATATTGATCAATAAGTATTACATTATTAGCTGATACATCCATCGCTTCTCTTGCAAATAATTTTAAATTATTAGAATCATAGGCTATATGCATTGCTCGACCACCTAATACATATGAAGGTCTTATCAAAACAGGATAACCAATCTCTTCAGCAGTTTTTAATGTTTCCTCCATTGAATTTGCAAAACCATTTTTTGGTTGATCAATTTTTAGATTACTAAGAATATAACTAAATCTATCTCTATCTTCGGCCAAATCAATTGCTTCAGTTGATGTTCCGATTATTTTAATTCCTGCAGATTCAAGTTCCTTAGCAATTTTTAATGGTGTCTGTCCACCAAACTGAACAAAAACACCTAAAACATTTCCATTACTTGCTTCTTTATTATAAATTTCTATTACACTTTCTGCAGAGAGTGGTTCAAAATATAATCTGTCAGCAGTATCGTAATCTGTTGAAACTGTCTCTGGATTACAATTTATCATAATAGTTTCTATATTTTTTTCTTTAAGGGCATAAACAGCGTGTACGCAACAATAATCAAATTCTATCCCTTGTCCTATTCTGTTTGGCCCACCGCCTAATATTATTACCTTATCTTTGTTTGTGGGGCTTGACTCGCAAAATTTAGGGTTTTCAAAATCCCAATCATAAGTTGAATAAAGATAAGGTGTTTTAGAACTAAATTCACCTGCACATGTATCAACTAATCTATAAACAGGTAATATATTATTTTCATATCTAAAATGTCTTAATTCAGTCTCTTTAATATTCAAAATTTTAGAAATTTTTTTATCTGAAAAACCATTTTTTTTTGCATGTAAAATTAAATTTTTATCTAAATTAGAATTTTTTAAAATTTTTTCTATATTAACCAAGTCACTTATTTGTTTAATAAACCATTTGTCATATTTTGTTACATTATGTATTTCATCAATACTTTCCCCTTTTCTTAGTGCCTCTCCAACAAGTAATAATCTTTGTGATGATTGTAACTTAAGTTCATCCAAAATATTTGATTTTAATTTATATTCTTCTTGGGGTTTGTCTAAACCATACAAACCATACTCTAGAGAATTAAATCCTTTTTGTAGTGACTCATTAAATGATCTGCCTATGCTCATTGCTTCACCAACAGATTTCATTGAAGTCGTTAAGTAAGAGTCAGCACCTTCAAACTTTTCAAATGTAAACCTTGGAATTTTAGTAACTACATAATCAATTGTAGGCTCAAAACTAGCAGGAGTAGTGGAGGTTATATCATTTTTTAATTCATCAAGTGTATATCCAACAGCTAGCTTAGCAGCTATTTTTGCAATTGGAAATCCAGTAGCTTTGGATGCTAGTGCAGATGATCTACTAACTCTGGGATTCATTTCTATTACATTTACTTCACCATTAATTGGATTAATTGCAAATTGAACATTAGATCCACCAGTGTCAACACCAATTTTACGAAGAACTTTTATACTGTCGTTTCTTAGAATTTGATATTCCTTATCAGTTAAAGTCAAAGACGGTGCCACTGTAATGCTATCTCCTGTATGAACGCCCATAGGGTCAACATTTTCTATTGAGCACACAATTATGCAATTATCCTTGCTATCTCTTACAACTTCCATCTCAAATTCTTTCCATCCAGATACAGATTTTTCAACTAATATTTGATTTGTTGGACTGGCATTTAAACCTCTCTCAGATAAATTTAAGAATTCTTCATTATTATATGCAACTCCACCACCGGTTCCACCTAATGTAAAACTTGGTCTTATAACAAGTGGTAGTCCCAAATCTGATTTGACTTTTTCTGCTTTCTCTAAATTATCTACAACAAAACTCTCAGGACATTTTAAATCTATTTCCCTCATAGCGTCTTTAAATTTTTGTCTATCCTCAGCTAGTTCAATTGCTTCTGGATTAGCACCAATCATTTTTACGTTATACTTTTTAAGAATACCACTTTTGAATAATTCCATCGAAACATTTAATGCAGTTTGACCACCCATAGTTGGAAGTAATGCATCAGGTTTTTCAATTTTAATAATTTCAGTTACAAATTCTTTAGTTATTGGTTCAATATAGGTTTGATCTGCTAGTTCAGGATCTGTCATTATGGTGGCAGGATTAGAATTAATTAAGATTATCTCATAACCCTCATCTTTAAGCGATTTACACGCTTGCGCACCAGAATAATCAAATTCACATGCTTGACCGATTACTATAGGTCCAGCACCAACAATTAATATTTTATTTATATCAGTTCTTTTTGGCATATTTTTCTATAAGTTTATAAAATTCATTAAATAAATAATGACTGTCATGAGGTCCTGGAGAGGCTTCTGGATGATATTGTACGCTAAAAACAGGAAGTTCTTTATGTTTTAAACCTTCATTTGTTCCATCAAATAATGATATGTGAGTTTCTAAAATATCATTTGAAAATGTTTCTCTATCAACTTCAAAACCATGATTTTGAGAGGTTATTTCAACAATATTATTTATTAAATTTTTTACAGGATGATTAGAACCTCTATGGCCTTGAAACATTTTTTTTGTTTTAGCATTTAAAGCCATACTTAATATTTGATGACCTAAACAAATTCCAAAAATAGGTATCTGTTGTTCAATTAATTGTTTAAGTGTATCAATTATTTTACTTCCAGTTGCATGAGGATCTCCAGGTCCATTTGACAAAAAAATTCCATCTGGCTTTGATTCAATTATATCATCATAGCTTGCTGTTAAGTTTAAAACTGTTGGTTTTAGCTTTATCTCATGAAGATTTCTTAATATGTTATGTTTAATTCCAAAGTCTAAACAAGTTACACGGTAATTCTTTTTATTATTTAAACTAATTTTTTGAAACGACGTACCTTCTTTCCAATTGTAAGTATTATTCGTTGAAACCAATGAAGCTAAGTCTAAGTTTTCTAAACCTGACCAATTAGTAATTTCTTTTTTTATAAATTCTATTGAATTTTTATTACTACCAAAATTGATAAGAGCAGCTTTTTTTGCTCCCTCCTCTGATAATTTTTTTGTAATATATCTTGTATCAAGACCATAAATGCAGGGAATATCATTTTTTATAAAAAAAGTTTCAAGATCATTTTCTGCTCTCCAATTTGAGTAGAAATTACTCTCTTGATTAATTATACATCCATCCGCGTATATTTTTTTTGACTCAAAATCTTGAGAATTAGTTCCCACAATTCCAACATGTGGAAAAGTAAATGTAATTATTTGCTTTGTATATGATGGATCTGTTAACGCTTCTTGATAACCAGTTTGAGAGGTATTGAAACAAAGT
>MDSW01120133.1_pt1 | contig 22650 bp, 28 predicted proteins | sample 811171 | NCBI WGS metagenome assembly MDSW01 (sample SAMN05326641, study PRJNA326480) | marine metagenome | isolation source: seawater | place: Atlantic Ocean: North West | collected 2012 | reverse complement strand
TATTGCCACACTACCATCTTTAGAGGAAGCAAGAGCGAAAATAGTAGGTATTTTGGCTTCTCCAGCTCAAAAATTAGTGAGTATTTTGCTTGCACCTGGCTCAAAAATTGCTAATTTAGCGCGCGCAAAGAGTTTAAAAAATTAATTTATAGGATCCATAATGTCAGATTTAAACAAAATTATAGATGATTTATCAAAGCTTACTGTTGTAGAAGCAGCTGAACTTTCTAAACAACTTGAAGAAAAATGGGGAGTCACAGCGGCAGCTCCAGTTGCAGCCGCACCTGCCGGAGGAGCAGCGGCACCAGCGGAAGAAAAATCAGAATTTACAGTTTTTTTAGCTTCTGGAGGAGATAAAAAAATTAATGTTATTAAAGAAGTTAGATCTTTTACAGGTCTAGGTTTAAAAGAAGCAAAAGATTTAGTTGAAGGAGCACCAAAAGAATTAAAATCTGGTGTTGCTAAGAAAGAAGCAGAGGAAATCAAGAAAAAACTTGAGGCTGCAGGGGCTAAAGTAGAATTAAAGTAAATATAAATATTAGGAATTAGTTGTAATTTGCTGAAGTTAAATATTCTTCAGCAAATTTAGTTATTGATGGAATTATCTTTTACTCAAAAAAAAAGCATAAGAAGAAATTTTGGAAAACTTGCAGAGGGCTTGTCAATTCCAAATTTGATAGAAGTTCAAAAAAACTCATACAACGAGTTTTTAAAATCAAATACAGTTGAAAAACAAATTGGTGAATATTCAAAAGGGATTGATAAGGTTTTTAAAAGTATTTTCCCTATTGAAGACGGAACTGAAAAATCAACTTTAGAATATATTTCTTACAAACTAGAAAGTCCTAAATTTGATGTTTTGGAATGTAAACAAAGAAGTTTGACCTACTCTGCATCTTTAAAGGCAAATTTAAGACTGGTAGTTTATGATATCAATCCTGAAGATAACACGAAACAAATCTTATCAGCAAAAGAGCAAGAAGTTTTTATAGGTGAACTTCCTTTAATGACACCTAGCGGAACATTTGTTGTTAACGGAGTTGAAAGAGTTGTTGTGAATCAAATGCATAGAAGTCCAGGTGTTTTTTTTGATCATGATAAAGGCAAAACTCATTCAAGTGGCAAACTGTTATTTAGTTGTAGAATCATTCCAAGTAGAGGTTCTTGGTTAGATTTTGAATTTGATCCTAAAGATATTCTATATTTTAGAATAGATAGAAAAAAAAAGTTACCAATTTCAACAATTCTTTTTGCTCTTGGTTTTAGTAGAGAACAAATTATAGAAACTTTCTACTCGCATGACCGTTTTACTTATGATGAAAAAAGTAAAATGTGGAGTACAAATTTTATACCTGAAAATTATAAGAGACCAATTAAATTATCTTATGATTTAGTTGATTCAAAAACTAAAAAAAAACTTTTAAACAAAGGTGATAAATTAAATTACATAATTGCAAAAAAACTTAAAGAAAAAAACTTATCAAATATATTAATTTCTAATGATGAAATCATAGGAAAATATTCAGCAAAAAATATTTTCAATAGCCAAGACAAAACTATAATTTTAAAATCTGGTTTTGATGTTACTGAGGAAATATTACAAAAGATACTTAATGAAAAAATTTACTCATTAGATTTAGTAAACATTGATCCAATAAATAGAGGACCATACATACTTGAAACTTTAAAGGTTGACAAAAACTCAAACAAAAATGAAGCTTTAAACGATGTTTATAAAGTTTTAAGACCAGGAGAGCCCCCAACAATTGAAATAGCGCAAGAAATATTCACAAACCTTTATTTTAAAAAGGAGAGATATGATCTTTCTGAAGTTGGAAGAGTAAAATTAAATTCTAAACTTGATCTAAAAGGAAGCATCAAAGACACAATACTTAAAAAGGAAGATATAATCGCTATTATTCAATTTATGCTTGATTTAAAGGATGGAAAAGGAGAGGTGGACGATATAGATCATCTTGGAAATAGAAGAGTTAGATCAGTAGGAGAACTTGTAGAAAATCAATTTAGAATTGGATTATTGCGTATGGAGCGAACAGTTAAGGAAAAAATGTCTACTTATTTAGAAATTGAGTCTGCTATGCCACAAGATCTAATTAATGCAAAACCAATTACTACATCTTTGAAAGATTTTTTTGCGACTTCTCAACTTTCACAATTTATGGACCAAACTAATCCTTTATCAGAAATCACACACAAAAGAAGAGTTTCAGCTTTAGGACCAGGAGGTTTGACAAGAGAAAGAGCAGGATTTGAAGTAAGAGATGTTCACCCAACTCACTATGGTAGAATTTGCCCAATAGAAACTCCTGAAGGACCAAATATTGGTTTGATTAACAGTTTAGCAACTTACTCTAGAGTTAACAAGTACGGATATATTGAGAGTCCTTATAAAAAAGTTGTGGGTGGCAAAGTTACAAAAGAGATTAAATATTTATCAGCTATAGAAGAAGAAAAATATACTATCGCTCAAGCTAACTCTCCAATAAAAAAAGATGGTTCTTTCGAAGAAGAACTTGTTTCATGCAGAAAAAATTTAAATTTTCTTTTATCAAACAAAGAAAATATTGAATACATAGATGTATCGCCGAAACAATTAGTTTCAGTAGCTGCAGCTTTAATTCCTTTTTTAGAAAATGATGATGCCAATAGAGCTTTAATGGGTTCAAACATGATGAGACAAGCTGTTCCATTATTGAAGCCCGAATCTCCTTTGGTAGGCACAGGAATAGAGTCCGATGTAGCTTTAGACTCTGGTGTTACTATTGTTGCTAAAAGAAATGGAGTAGTAGATAAAATTGATGGAAAAAGAATAGTAGTTAAAGCAAGTGATGATAAAGATCTGTCACAATCAGGTGTTGATATTTACAATCTATATAAATTTAAAAGATCAAATCAAAATACATGTATAAATCAAAAACCTTTAGTTAAGGTTGGAGATGTAATTAAAAAAGGTGATATTATAGCTGACGGACCTGCAACAAAACTAGGAGAGTTAGCTTTAGGTAAAAATGTGACTGTAGCATTTATGCCTTGGCAAGGATACAACTTCGAAGATTCAATATTAATTTCCGAGAGATGTGTCACAGACGATGTGTTTACATCAGTTCACATAGAGGAATATGAGTCAATGGCGCGTGATACAAAATTAGGCGCAGAAGAAATAACAAGAGACATTCCCAATATTAGTGAGGAAAGTTTAAGAAATTTAGATGAATCAGGCATAGTTTATGTTGGTGCTGAAGTGAAACCCGGAGATATACTAGTTGGCAAAGTTACACCAAAAAGCGAAACTTCATCTAGTCCAGAGGAAAAACTTTTAAGATCAATTTTTGGTGAAAAAGCAACTGATGTTAGAGACTCTTCACTTAAACTACCTTCTGGAAGCGCAGGTGTTGTTATTGATGTTAGAGTTTTTAATAGACATGGGATAGAAAAGGATGAAAGATCTTTGGCAATTGAAAGATCTGAAATAGAATTAGTTCAGGAAGATAAAAAAGTAGAGGAAGAAATTCTTAACAGAAATATAAAACTTCGTATTATTGATCTGGTAGAGGGAAAAGTTATAAAAAAATCTTTTAAGGAAATAAAAGAAAATCAACCTCTTAAAAGAGATGAATTGCAAACATTATCTTTAAAAGATTTATTGAAACTTTCATACTCAAACGATGAGATCAATAATAATATTTTAAAATTAAAAAAACAATTCGAAGAAGCCACTGAGGATATTAGATTGAGATTTGAAGATAAAGTTTTAAAAATCAAACAAGGAGATGACTTACTTCCTACGGTGATGAAAGTTGTTAAGGTTTTTGTTGCAGTTAAAAGAAGGCTTATGCCTGGAGACAAAATGGCAGGAAGACATGGAAATAAAGGCGTAGTTAGTAAAATAGTACCAGTAGAAGATATGCCATATATGAAAAATGGAAAACCTGTCGATATTGTTTTAAATCCTTTAGGAGTTCCTAGTCGTATGAATGTTGGACAAATTCTTGAAACCCATCTTGGATGGGCATGTTCTGAACTAGGAGAACAAGTTAAAGAACTTTTTAAAAATTTTGATCAAAAATTTGAAGAAACCAAAAAAAAATTAAAAGAAATTTATGGATCAGACTATTATAATGAAGTTATAACTAAATTAAGTAGAAAAGAGATTTTTGAATTAGTAGAAAATATTTCTAATGGATTACCTGTATCGACACCAGTTTTTGATGGAGCTTCGACAGATGATATTACAAAGATGTTAAATTTGTCAAAATTACCTAGCTCAGGACAGACAACACTTTGGGATGGAATAACAGGTGAAAAATTCGATAGACCAGTCACAGTTGGTATAATTTATATGCTTAAACTTAATCATTTAGTTGAAGATAAAATACATGCAAGATCTACTGGACCTTATAGTTTAGTAACACAACAACCATTAGGTGGAAAAGCACAATTAGGCGGACAAAGATTTGGTGAAATGGAAGTTTGGGCTTTAGAAGCTTATGGAGCATCATATACCCTTCAAGAAATGTTAACAGTTAAATCTGACGATGTTGCGGGTCGAACTAAAGTTTATGAAACTATTGTCAAAGATAATAGTAATTTCGAATCTGGCGTGCCTGAGTCATTTAATGTTTTGATAAAAGAAATTAGAGCATTAGGCTTAAATATAGAACTAAATTAATATGGAAAAAAATATAGTTAAAAATTTTAAAAATAACTTACTAGAGAATAATTTTAATAGTATTAAAATCACATTAGCTAGTCCTGAAAAAATAAAATCATGGTCTTTTGGAGAGATAAAAAAACCAGAAACAATAAACTATAGGACGTTTAGACCAGAAAAAGATGGTCTTTTCTGTGCGAGAATTTTTGGACCAGTAAAGGACTACGAATGCTTGTGCGGTAAATATAAAAGAATGAAGTTTAGAGGAATTATTTGTGAGAAATGTGGAGTAGAAATTACTAAGTCTAATGTAAGACGTGAAAGAATGGGACATATAGATTTAGCTTGTCCGGTTGCACACATTTGGTTTTTAAAATCTTTACCAAGTCGAATAGCTTTGGCTATTGATATGAAGCTTAAAGATGTGGAAAAAGTTCTATATTTTGAGAATTTTATTGTTGTAGAACCAGGTTTAACTTCACTTAAAAAGGGACAATTATTAACTGAAGAAGCACTTATTAAAGCTCAGGAAGAATTTGGAGAAGATGCTTTTACTGCTGGAATAGGAGCAGAGTCAGTAAGGGATATTTTAATAAGTTTAGACTTAGAAAAAGAGCAGAAAAAATTACGTGATTCATTAAAAGAGATTAAATCAAAAGTTACAGAGGAAAGAACAATTAAAAGATTAAAATTAATAGAATCTTTTATTAATTCTGGAAATAAACCTGAATGGATGATTTTAACAACTATTCCTGTTATTCCTCCAGAGCTTAGACCTTTAGTTCCTCTTGATGGAGGTAGATTTGCTACCTCAGATCTTAACGATCTTTACAGGAGAGTAATTAACAGAAATAATAGACTGAAGAGGCTTTTAGATCTAAAAGCCCCAGACATTATCATAAGGAATGAAAAAAGAATGCTCCAAGAGTCCGTCGATGCTCTTTTTGACAACGGAAGAAGAGGAAGAGTTATTACTGGAACTGGAAAAAGACCTCTGAAATCCCTAGCTGAAATGTTGAAAGGTAAACAAGGAAGATTTAGACAAAATTTATTAGGAAAAAGAGTAGATTATTCTGGAAGATCCGTAATCGTTGTAGGGCCTGAACTAAAACTACATGAGTGTGGTTTACCAAAAAAAATGGCTTTAGAATTATTCAAACCTTTTTTATATGCAAGATTAGATAAATTAGGTTTAGCAACTACAATTAAACAAGCCAAGAGACTTGTAGAAAAAGAAAAAAGTGAAGTTTGGGATGCTCTAGAGTACATAATTAGAGAGCATCCAGTAATTTTAAACAGAGCACCAACTTTACATAGATTAGGAGTCCAAGCATTCGAAGCTAAATTAATAGAGGGAAATGCAATCGAGCTTCACCCTCTTGTTTGTGCTGCATTCAATGCTGATTTTGACGGAGACCAAATGGCAGTCCATGTTCCACTTAGCTTAGAAGCACAATTAGAAGCTAGAGTTTTAATGATGTCAACAAATAACATATTAAGCCCTTCTAATGGAAAGCCTATAATTGTACCAAGTCAAGATATTGTATTGGGCATATACTATCTTTCTCAATCAAACAAAGATGAAACAAAACCAAAAGGAGTTTTTAAAGATATAGAAGAAATAGAACAAGCTTTAGAGAATAAATCAATAAGTTTACATTCAAAAATAATTTCACTTTTTAATACACTAGATGAAAAGGGAAATGAAAAAAAAGAAAAATACCAAAGCACAGCCGGTAGATTTTTGTTAGCCAATGTTTTACCTAAAAACAGTAAAATAAAATTTACTTTAGTAGATAGGCTATTAACAAAAAAAAATGTATCCGAAGTAATTGATACTATCTTTAGATTTTGTGGGCAAAAAGAAACGGTCATTTTTTGTGACAGAATAAAAACCCTAGGTTTTAAACACGCCTTTAAAGCTGGTATCTCTTTTGGTAAGGATGATTTAATAATACCAAAAACTAAACAAGAGCTAATTAATCAAACAAAGAAAAAAATCGAAGAATATGAAAAACAATATTCTGATGGTCTGATCACCAGAGGTGAAAAATACAATAAAGTCGTAGATGTTTGGTCAAAATGTACCGATACTGTAGCTAATGAAATGATGAAAGAGATTTCTTCAGCAGAAAAGACTTACCCTAATGATAGAATTGAGACTAATTCTGTTTATATGATGGCTGACTCTGGAGCTAGGGGATCTCAAGCACAAATGAAGCAATTAGCAGGAATGAGAGGTTTAATAGCTAAACCATCTGGAGAAATAATAGAAACTCCTATTGTTGCAAACTTTAAAGAAGGATTAACAGTATTAGAATATTTTAATTCTACACATGGTGCTAGAAAAGGACTTGCTGATACAGCATTAAAAACAGCTAATTCAGGTTATTTGACTAGAAGACTTTGTGACGTTGCACAAGATCTTCAAGTAACAATGAAAGATTGTAATTCAAAATCATCTATAACTCTTACCGAGATTATTGAAGGTGGAAATATTTTAGTAAGTTTATCGGAAAGAATTTTAGGAAGATTTCCTTCACATGATGTTAAACATCCTATAACAGGTGAATTATTAATAAAGAAAAAAAAATTAATAGATGAATCTGATTGCGAATTAATAGATTCTGCTGGAGTAAAATCTATAAATGTTTATTCAGTCATAACTTGTGAGTCTACAAGAGGAGTTTGTCAAACTTGTTATGGTAGAGATTTAGCTAGGGGTAAATTAGTAAGCATAGGTGAAGCTATTGGAATGATAGCTGCTCAGTCTATAGGAGAACCAGGAACTCAATTAACAATGAGAACATTCCACGTTGGAGGTACAGCTCAAATAAAAGAAGAGTCACAAATTATTTGCAAAACAAAAGGTAAATTAAAAATTATAAATAAAAATTTAATAGAAGATTCAAAAAAGAATACTATTGTTATGGGTAGAAATACCCAGTTATCTATTGAAGATGAAAATAAGATACAGTTAGCAATATATAAAGTTAACTATGGTTCTAAACTTTTTTTTAAAGATGGAGATTTGATAGAAAAAGGAAAAAAAATAGCTGAATGGGATCCTTATACTTTACCAGTTATAGCCGAGACTAGTGGAATAGTTAATTATATGGATTTAGTAGAAGGTTCATCTCTAACAGAAACTTTAGATGATGCTACAGGAATTTCATCAAAATCAGTTACAGATTGGAAATCTTTAGCTAAAAACTCAGATTTAAAACCAAGAATTACTTTGAGAAATGAAAAAGGTGAAGTAATTAAAAAAGCAGATGGTAACGTGGCTAGATATTATTTGGTTCCGGATACTATACTTTCTGTTAAAGACGGACAAAAAGTAAACGCAGGAGACGTCCTAGCTAGATTGCCAAAAGAAACATCAAAAACCAAAGATATTACAGGAGGTTTACCAAGAGTAGCAGAATTATTTGAAGCAAGAAGACCTAAAGACAGCGCTATAATCGCCGAAAACGATGGAACAATTCAATTTGGCAAAGAGCTAAGAGGTAAACAAAAAATATCCATCGTTTCTTCTAGTGGAGAGACTTCTAACTATCTAATTCCAAAAGGGAAACATATTAATTTCAATCAGGGAGAAAAAATAAAAAAAGGTGAGTATCTACTTGATGGAAGTCCAGCTCCTCACGATATCTTAAGAATTTTAGGTGTTGAAAAATTAACAGAATATTTTGTAAGTGAGGTTCAGGAAGTTTACAGATTACAAGGCGTTGTTATTAATGACAAACATATCGAGACGATCGTTCGTCAAATGTTAAAAAAAGTTGAAATTAAAAAACCCGGTGACTCTGATTTACTTTTAGGAGAAATTATAGATTTAGTTGATATTAATAAAATTAATGAAGACCTAGCTAAAAATAATAAAAAGCCAGCCATTTATGATAGGGTTCTTCTCGGTATTACAAAAGCTTCTTTACAAACAAATTCTTTTATTTCAGCAGCTTCTTTTCAAGAAACCACTAGAGTTCTTACTGATGCTTCAATAAAAGGTAAGGTTGATTATTTACAAGGATTAAAAGAAAACGTTATTGTGGGAAGATTAGTTCCAGCAGGAACAGGACTTACTAAAATGGGATGGGATAAAGAGGCTAGAAAACAAGATGAAAAGAGGTTAGCTGAAATAAAAAAACAAGAGCTTGAAACACCAACCCCAAACAACGAATAAAGCCCATATAATATAGGATTAATTAAGCTATTATTTATTGACTTTTGTTTTTTCAATGTTAGTTTAGCGCAATTTTGATAGTTAGAAGTAAGGTGGTATTTAACCTTAAACACTAGCTGAAAAACCTTGAAACCAAGGTCCATCTTACAACTTTAACTTCAAAATTTTTTTATGCCAACTATAAACCAGTTGATTAAAAGATCTAGGGTCAAATCAGTTTTAAGGAACAAAGTTCCTGCGCTTGAAAAACAACCTTTAAAAAGAGGTGTGTGTGTAAAAGTTTATACCACTACACCAAAAAAACCTAATTCTGCTTTAAGAAAAGTTGCTAGAGTAAGATTATCTAACGGATTTGAAGTAACAGCATACATTCCTGGAGAAGGTCATAACTTACAAGAACACTCAGTTGTGATGATAAGAGGCGGACGTGTTAAAGATCTTCCAGGAGTAAGATATCATATCTTAAGAGGAAACTTAGATACTCAAGGAGTTGCTTCTAGAAAAAAAAGAAGATCTCTATACGGAACAAAAAAACCAAAATAATCAAATTATGTCACGTAAAAGAAAACCACCTTTAAGAAAAGTATATCCAGATCCTAAATATGGTTCAGTAACCATATCGAAGTTTATTAATTCAATAATGTATGATGGAAAAAGATCAAAAGCCGAGAAAATTTTATATTCTGCATTAGAAAAAATAAAAATTAAAAATAAAGAAGATCCAATGAAAATATTCAACACAGCAATAAGTAATGTTAAGCCAAATGTTGAAGTAAGATCTAGAAGAGTGGGAGGTGCGACTTATCAAGTTCCTGTAGAAGTAAAATCAAACAGATCTCAAGCTTTAGCACTTAGGTGGTTGATGGAAGCAACTAGAAAAAGAAAACAAAAAACCATGGCAGAAAAATTATATTATGAACTTTTAGATGCATCACAGAATAAAGGATCAGCTATAAAAAAAAGGGAGGATACTCACAAAATGGCAGAGTCAAATAAAGCTTTCGCTCATTTTAGATGGTAATGATTTATGGCTAAAACTTATTCATTAGATAAATATAGAAATATAGGAATTATGGCTCACATTGATGCCGGAAAGACAACTACTACTGAAAGAATTTTATACTATACAGGAAAAAGCCATAAGATAGGAGAAGTACATGATGGTGCTGCAACAATGGATTGGATGGAGCAAGAACAAGAAAGAGGAATAACCATAACTTCTGCAGCAACTACATGTTTTTGGAAAGATCACAGAATAAATATTATTGATACTCCTGGTCACGTTGATTTTACAATCGAAGTTGAGAGATCCCTTAAAGTTTTAGATGGTGCTGTTGCAGTTTTTGATGGAGTAGCTGGTGTTGAACCTCAATCGGAAACTGTTTGGCGTCAGGCTGATAAATATAAGGTTCCAAGAATTTGTTTTGTAAATAAATTAGACAGAACTGGAGCAGATTTTTTTAGGTGTGTAGACATGATTAAAGACAGACTTGGTTCCAAACCGCTTGTATTACAAATACCTGTGGGAATAGAATCTGGCTTAAAAGGTGTAGTCGATTTAATTAAAATGAAAGCTATTTTATGGAAAGATGAAAAATTAGGAGCAGAATTTGAACTTGTAGATATACCCAAAGAATTAAAAGATTCCTCAGAAAAATATAGAAAAGAATTAATAGAAACAGCTGTTGAACAAGACGAAAAATTGATGGAAGAATATTTAAATGGAAAAGAAATTTCTGAAATAGACCTTATTAAGTGTATAAGAAAAGGAACATTAAATTTTGCATTCGTGCCAATTACTACAGGGTCAGCATTTAAAAATAAAGGAGTACAACCTCTTTTAGACGCTGTAGTTAATTTTTTACCTAGCCCAACGGACCTTGGAGCAATCGAAGGAACAAAATTAGGATCCAAAGAAAAAGTTGAAATGAAATTTAAGAAAGAAGAACCTTTTTCTGCTTTAGCATTTAAAGTAGCAAACGATCCATTTGTAGGATCTTTAACATTTATAAGAATTTATTCTGGAACTATCAAAGCAGGAACTTCAATTTACAATTCTTCAAAAGAAAAATCAGAACGTGTTGGAAGAATGTTATTAATGCACGCAAATAGCAGGGAAGATATTAAAGAGGCTAACGCAGGAGACATTGTTGCTTTAGCTGGTCTAAAGTACACAATAACAGGTCATACTTTGTGCGAAGAAGATAAACCTGTTTTATTAGAGCCTATGGAGTTCCCTGATCCAGTTATTGAAATTGCTGTGGAGCCTAAAACAAAAGCTGATCAAGAAAAAATGGGCGAAGCTTTAGGAAGATTAGCTAAAGAAGATCCATCGTTTAGAGTTTCTTCAGATGAAGAATCTGGACAAACAATTATTAAAGGTATGGGAGAATTACATTTAGATATTATTGTTGATAGAATGAAAAGAGAATTTAAAGTTGAAGCAAATATTGGAGCTCCTCAGGTTGCTTATAGAGAAACAATATTAGGATCTACCGAGGTAACTTATATACATAAAAAACAAAGTGGTGGAGCAGGACAGTTTGCTAAAGTAACACTAAATGTTGAGCCTTTAGAGCCGGGCAAAGGAAGAGAAATTGAAAATAAAATTAAAGGCGGAGCTATTCCTAAAGAGTTTATTCCTGGAGTAGAGAAGGGCGTTGAAAGTGTAGCTGACAATGGAATATTAGCAGGCTTTCCTTTAATTGATTATAAAGTTACAATTTTAGATGGATTACATCATGATGTGGACTCTAGTGTTTTAGCTTTTGAGATAGCATCTAGAATGTGTTTTAAAGAAGCATGTCAAAAAGCTACCTTAAAATTATTAGAACCAGTAATGAAAGTTGAAGTAGTAACTCCTGAAGATTTCATGGGAGACGTTATAGGAGATTTAAATAGTAGAAGAGGACAAGTAGGGGCAACTGAACCAAGAGGTAATGCAACAGCTATAGCAGCTACAGTTCCTTTGGCAAATATGTTTGGTTATATAAACAACTTAAGATCGATGTCTCAGGGAAGAGCTCAATACACAATGCAATTTAGTCATTACGAAAAAGTACCTCAAAATGTTCAAGATGAAGTAACCAAAAAATTGGCTTAATTTATGGATAAACAAAATATAAGAATACATTTGAAAGCTTATGACAACAAAATCTTAGATTTATCAACTGAGGAGATTGTTAATACTGCTAAGCGTACTGGTGCTCAAGTTAAAGGTCCAATTCCATTACCAACAAGAATTGAGAGATATACTGTGCTTAGATCACCTCATATTGATAAAAAAAGTAGAGAACAATTTGAGTCCAGAACTCATAAAAGATTAATTGACATTATCGAACCAACACCACAAACAGTCGAAGCATTGATGAAGTTAGATTTAGCATCAGGTGTAGATATAGAAATAAAGATATAAATTATGGCACTAGGATTAATAGGAAAAAAATTAGGAATGACAAGAGAGTTTGTTAAAAGCGGACAATCAATACCTGTAACTGTTATAAAAGTAGAAAAAGCTAGAGTCTTAGATGTTATAACAAAAGAAAAAAGAGGTTATTCAGCTATTAAAGTAGGTTTTTACAAATTAAAAAACTCTAAGCTTACAAAACAAATGAAAGGATATTTTTCTAAGAAAAACACTGAACCAAAGAAAATATTAAAAGAATTTAGAGTAGATAAAACAGAAACCTTTAAGGAAGGAAATGAATTCGGGCTAGAAATATTTAAAGATAAAAAATTTGTAGACGTAAGATCAAAAACTATAGGAAAAGGTTTTGCAGGTGTTATGAAAAAATATAATTTTGGAGGACTTAGAGCCTCACATGGTGTTTCAGTGTCTCATAGATCACATGGCTCAACAGGACAAAACCAAGATCCGGGAAAAGTTTTTAAAGGAAAGAAAATGGCTGGTCATATGGGAGACAAATATAGAACAATGTTAAATCTAGAAATAATAAGATCCGATTTAGACAATAGTTTAATTTATTTAAAAGGTTCTATACCGGGTTCTAAAAATTCTCAGGTACTTCTAAGAGAGTCAATAAAAAATGTTAGAAGAAAAACCATTCAAGAAAAAATTGATTTTAAAAGTAAAAAAGCAGAAAGTGCAAAAGGAAAGAAAAAATAAAATGAAAATTAAACTATTAAATATTGAAAATAATAAATCAGAATCAATTGAAATTTCTGATAAATTAATCAATTTAAAAGTAAATCATAAACTTATTAAAAATGTTGTTGATTGGCAGTTAAACCATTTAAAACCAAGAGTTGCTAAGACCAAACAAAGAAATGAAGTGAAAGGTTCCACAAGAAAAATTTATGCTCAAAAAGGCACTGGAGGAGCAAGGCATGCTAGTAGAAAAGCTCCTTTATTTGTAGGAGGAGGAATTGCTCATGGTCCAAAAGGTTCAGTTTATAAAGTTAAAAAAATAAATAAAAAAGTAAGACGCTTAGCTTTAGCTCAAACATTGTCGAAAAAAAATGTAGATAAAAATTTGTATATTTTATCTGATGTAAAAAAAGAAATTAAAAAAACAAAAGATTTCAATAAGTTTTTAGTTAACAATAAATTATCAAATGTTCTAATAGTTTCAGATAAAGAGTCAGAAAAAAACATTAATAAATCTGCAAGAAATATTAAAAATGTAAAAATTATAAACGAAGATGGTACAAATATATACGATATATTAAAATTTAAGAATATACTTTTAACATCAAGTTCAATTAAAAAAATACAGAATAGATTTTTAAATGAAAAAAATTAATTTTATAGATTCAATAAAACATCCAATAATAACAGAAAAAGCAACAATTCTGTCTGAACAAAATAAAACTGTTTTTAAAGTTCATAAAAATGCTAACAAAAAAATTATTAAAAGAAATATTGAGAAAATTTTTAAAGTAACTGTAATCAAAGTAAATATTATAAATACAAAAACAAAATATAAAATAAAACAAGGAAAACCATCAACAAAAAGTGGTTATAAAAAAGCTATAGTTACACTTAAAAAAGGTCAAAGTATTGATTTAGCAACAGGAATATAATTATGCCATTAAAAACTTTTAAACCATATACAAAATCAAATAGAGGAACAGTTATAGTAAATAAAAGTCTTTTATGGAAAGGACCTTCGTATAAACCTTTAACTAAAGGAAAAAAATCTTCTGGGGGAAGAAATAATTACGGTAGAATTACTTCAAGATCTAAAGGTGCGGGGCATAAAAATAAATTTCGTATAATTGATTTCGATAGAAAAAAACTTAACATTAATGCTACAGTTGAGAGAATAGAGTACGATCCTAACAGAACTGCTTACATTGCTTTAATTAAATACGAAGACAATGTGAAGAATTATATTATATGTCCACAAGATTTAAATGTTGGAGACAAGATAATGTCGGGTAAAAATGCTGAAATAAAAGTTGGAAATTGTCTTCAACTTAAGAGTATACCTCCAGGAACATCAATACATAATGTAGAACTATATCCTGGCAATGGTGGAAAACTAGCCAGATCTGCTGGATCTTCAGTAACTCTATCTGGATATGATGGCGATTACGCAATTATAAAACTTTCTTCTGGTGAAACAAGAAAAGTAAGAAGTGATTGTTTAGCTACTATAGGAGTTGTTTCTAATCCTGACCAAAAAAATATTAAAATCGGTAAAGCTGGAAGAAATAGATGGAAAGGAAAAAGACCTTCAGTTAGAGGTGTAGCAATGAATCCTGTAGACCATCCGCATGGAGGTGGCGAAGGTAAAACTTCAGGAGGTAGGAGTCCGGTTTCTCCATGGGGACAATCTGCAAAAGGTTTAAAAACAAGAAGACCACAAAGAAGTGATAAGTTGATTATAAATAGAAGAAAGAAGAGAAAATAAAATTATGACAAGATCTATTTGGAAAGGTCCATTTGTACATCCAAGTTTATTAAAAAAAGTAGACAAACTTAAGGATAGCACAAACAAAAAACCTATAAAGACTTGGTCTAGAAACTCTACAATTATTCCAGACTTTGTAGGACATAGTTTTTTAATTCATAATGGTAAAACTTTTATACCTATTACAGTTTCTGAGGAAATGGTGGGACATAAACTAGGAGAGTTTGCACCAACAAGGTTTTTTAAGGGACATACTCCTGCAGATAAAAAGGCTGCTGCTGAGTCGGCGGCATCAACAACTTCTGCTCCAAAACCATCAGCAGGAACAACTGCTCCAGCTTCAAAACCAGAAGCAAAAAGTGGGGAAGGATCTAATGCCAAAAAATAATATTTCTGTAAAAGCAGTGAATAAAAATGTTAGATCAAGTCCTAGAAAAATAGCTCTTCTCTTAGACTATATAAGGGGAAAGAAAGCTGATGTTGTTTTAAGAGATTTAGAATTCACGAGAAAAAAAATAGCGCACGATATTAGCAAAACAGTTAAATCTGCAATAGCCAATGCAGAAAATAATAATCAATATGATATAGACAATCTATTTGTTAAAGAAGCTTATGTGGGCAAGTCATTAGTAATGAAAAGATTTAGACCAAGAGCCAAAGGTAGAGCAAGTGGAATAAAAAAACCTTTTAGTAGAATTACTATAGTACTAGAAGAAAAAAAAGAGGTGAAAAATGGGCCAAAAAGTTAATCCAGTAGGTTTAAGACTAGGCATAAATAGAGGTTGGGATTCAATCTGGTTTGCTAAAAAGAAGGAATTTGGAAAATATTTAATTGAAGATTTTAAAATTCGAAAATATATAAGAAAAAGTATAATCAATTCTGGCGTTTCTGAAATTGTAATAGAGAGATCTTCAAAGAAATGTACTGTTTCAATCCATACTTCTAGACCAGGTTTTGTAATTGGAAAAAAAGGAGCTGATATAGAAAAAATAAAAAACAATATAAAAAAAATAACTGATAATGATGTAACAGTTAATATAAAAGAAATTAAAAAACCTGAATTAAATGCATATTTAGCTGCTGAGAATATAGCTCAACAACTTGTTAAAAGAATTGCCTATAGAAGAGCTATGAAAAGAGCAATGCAATCAGCCATGAGATTAAATGCAAAAGGTATTAAAGTTATGGTAAGCGGAAGATTAGCTGGAAATGAAATTGCTAGAACTGAATGGTTAAGAGAAGGAAGTATTCCTCTTCATACTTTAAGAGCAAATGTAGACTATGGAGAAGCAGAAGCACTAACTACATACGGAATAATAGGTGTTAAAGTATGGATATATAAAGGTGAACTATTCGATAAAGATGTGGAAAAAGAAAAAAAAGAAAGAGTAAAAAATGTTACAGCCAACAAGAAGTAAATATAGAAAAGCATTTAAAGGTAGAATACACGGAAACACAACTCGTGCTGCGATTTTAAATTATGGTCAATTTGGACTTAAAGCGATGCAGCCAGAGAGAGTAATAGGTAAACAGATAGAAGCTGCTAGAGTAGCATTAACCAGATATATGAAAAGAACTGGTAAAGTTTGGACAAGAGTTTTTCCTAATATACCTGTTTCAAAGAAGCCAACTGAAGTCAGGATGGGAAAGGGAAAAGGTTCGCCAGAGTATTGGGCATGCAGGGTTAAACCTGGTAGAATAATTTTTGAAGTAGATGGTGTTAGTGAAGAAGTTGCTAGGGAAGCATTGTATAAAGCATCAGCAAAACTTCCAATTAAAACAAAATTTATAAAAAGATAAATATGAAAAATAAAAAAGAAGATAAAAAATTAACAAAAGATCAGGCTGAAAAAAAGATTCAAACATTAAAAAAAGACCTTTTTAATATTAGATTCAAAAAAGTCAATGGACAAACAGAAAATTCAGCTCAATATGAAATGATTAAAAGAAATATAGCTAGATTATATTCAAATATAAAAAATACAAACAAATGACAAAAAAGATATTAAAAGGAAAAGTTACAAGCGCAAAAAATAACAAAACTATTGTAGTTGAAGTTACAAGACGGTTTAAACATCCTTTTTATTCAAAGATTATATCGAGATCAAAAAAATATCATGCTCACGATGAAAAAAATAAATTTAAAGAAGGGGATAATGTTGAAATTATTGAAAGTAAACCTTTTTCAAAAAAGAAGACATGGGAAGTTATAACAAAATGATACAAGTTCAAACAGAATTAATGGTTGCAGATAATACAGGTGCTAGAAGAGTTGAGTGTATTAAGGTTCTAGGAGGATCAAAAAGAAGATATGCAGCTGTAGGAGATCTTATAGTGATAAGTGTAAAAGACGCTATTCCTAAAGGAAAAGTAAAAAAAGGTTCAGTTCATAAAGCTGTCGTAGTAAGAACAAAAAAGGAAATCTTTAGGGACGATGGATCAAAAGTTCAATTCGATACTAATGCAGTAGTTTTAACAGATGAAAAAGGTGAACCAATAGGAACTAGAATATTTGGACCAGTTACAAGAGAACTACGTATTAAAGGTCATACTAAAATAATTTCACTTGCTCCGGAGGTAATCTAATTATGTTATTGAAAAAAGGAAATCAAATTAAAGTTATTACTGGAAAAGACAAGGGAAAAACTGGAGAAATACTTGAAATAAACAGAAAATCTAGTTTAGTAAAAGTAAAAGCTATAAATTTAATCAAGAGACACACTAAACCTACTAAAGAAAACAAGGGCGGAATTATATCTAAAGAAGCATTTTTACATCAATCCAATATTAAAAATATTGACCTTAAAAAAAAAGAAAACAAAAAAAAAGATAAAAAATGAAACCAAGATTAAAAGATATTTACGAAAAAGAAATAACTTCCAAGTTGATGAGCAAACTAGGTTATAAAAATAAACATGAAGTACCTAAAATTACAAAAATTGTTGTTAATATGGGATTAGGTTCTGATGCCTCCGATGGAAAAAAAATAAAAACTTGTTTAGATGATATGACCTTAATTACTGGTCAAAAAGCAGTTACTACAAAATTCAAAAAATCAATTTCAAACTTCAAGACTAGAAAAGGAGCAAGCGCAGGTGTTAAAGTTACTTTAAGGTCCTATAAAATGTATGAGTTTATCGATAGATTAGTTAATATTGCATTACCGAGAGTTAAAGACTTTAAAGGCTTGAGTCCAAAAGGCATAGACAATTCAGGAAATTATAGTTTTGGAGTAAAAGAACATATTATTTTCCCTGAAGTTAATTTTGATAAAGTAGATAAAATTAGGGGTTTAGATATAACATTGGTAACAAATATTAATTCTAAAAAAGCAACACTAGAACTCTTAAAAGAGTTTAATTTTCCAATAATCAATAACAAAAAGGAAATAAATTAAAATGGCAAAAACTAATTCGATACAAAGAAATTTAAAGAGAATTAAATTGAGCAAAAGATATTCAAAAAAGAGAATGGAATTAAAGAAAATTATAAATAATAAAAAATTGACTTTAGCAGAAAGATTTGCAGCACAATTAAAGTTAAACAAATTACCAAAAAATTCATCAAAAATAAGAATAAGAAACAGATGTGAGATAACAGGGAGACCTCATGGGGTTTATAGAAAACTGAGGATATCAAGAATAGCACTAAGAGATATGGCATCCTCAGGAAAAATTCCAGGATTGGTTAAATCAAGTTGGTAAGGAGATAATATGGCTTTAATGGATCCAATAGGAGATATGTTTACAAGAATAAGGAATGGTCAAATGCGCTTGCTTAATAGAGTGAATGTACCTGCATCTAATTTTAGACAACAAATTTTAGAAGTTCTTAAGTCTGAAGGTTATATTTCTAATTTTTTTATAGAAAAAGAGGAAAATAATAAAAAAATTTTAAAAGTTGATTTAAAATATTATGAGGGAACTCCCGTGATAAAGGAAATAAAAAGAGTATCAAAGCCAGGTAGAAGGGTTTATTCAAGAGCTACTAGTATACCAAAAATACAAAATGGACTAGGTTTAGCAATTCTTTCTACTTCAAAAGGCGTAATGTCCGATAACGATGCTAGGAAAAACAATCTTGGTGGAGAGGTTATTTGTAAGGTCTTTTAATGTCTAAAATTGGAAAAAAAAATATATTGTTACCAAAAGACTCATCAATAAAAATTGAGAAGGGATTAATTACAGTTACAGGTCCAAAAGGATCCAAACAACTAAACATTAATGATAAAATTTTTTCTTCAAAATTAAATGAAAAAAATGAATTTCAAATAACTCCTTTAAACAAAAAAATTGATAAAAAAACATCTATAATGTGGGGAACTTATCGAAGTTTAATTAATAATGCAGTTCTTGGAGTTTCAACAGGACATGAAAAAGTATTAGACATAAAAGGAGTAGGTTTTAGAGCAAATTTAAAAGGTGAAATCTTGAATTTACAACTGGGCTTTAGTCATGATGTTAATTTTAAAATACCAAAAGGAATTAAAATTTCTGTAGAAAAACAAACTACAGTCAAAATATCAGGTGTAGACAGAGAGCTCGTTTCTAAAATTGCTTCAGAAATAAAAAATTTAAAACCTGTAGAACCTTATAAAGGCAAAGGAATTAAAGAAAAAGATCAATTTGTCTTAAGAAAGGAAGGTAAGAAAAAATAATAAATGAAAAAATTAAACAAAAATATAAAAAGAAAGCTGAGAAATAGAAACAAATTAAAAAAAGCTAATGTAAATAGATATAGAATTTCAGTTTACAAATCTTTAAACAATTTATCAGCACAAATTATTGATGATAAAGTCAATAAAACTTTAGTTTCAGCCTCTTCAATTGAAAAGGACATTAAAAAAAATAAAAAGAAAAAAATTGAGGTATCAAATTTATTAGGTGAAATCTTAGCAAAAAGAGCTATAGATAAAAAAATTGATAAAGTTTATTTTGACCGTGGCAGTAACAAATACCACGGTAGGATAAAGATTTTTGCTGAATCATTAAGAAAAAATGGATTAAAATTTTAAAATGCCTGAAAGTGAATTTAAAGAAAAGTTAGTAGCTATAAACAGAATAACAAAGGTTGTAAAAGGAGGAAGAAGATTTGGTTTTGCAGCACTTGTTGTAGTAGGAAATCAAAAAGGAACAATTGGTATAGGACAGGGAAAGTCTAAACAGGTTCCTGACGCAATTAAAAAAGCTACTGAAGTAGCCAAAAGAAATCAAATTCAAATACCATTGAAAGAAGGTAGAACACTTCACCATGATGTTAATGGGAGAAATGGGTCTGGAAAGGTTTTAATGAGAACAGCGCCCGCAGGAACAGGAATTATAGCTGGTGGACCAATTAGAGCTGTTTGTGAAGTTTTGGGCATTCAAGATATTGTTGCAAAATCTTTAGGCTCAGCTAATCCGCATAATGTTTTGAAAGCCTGTGTAAAAGGTTTGGCCTCCCAAAACTCACCAAAAATTTTATCTTCTATAAGAGGAAAAAAAATTTCAGAAATAGTTTCTAAGAGGGAGGCTAATTAATGAAACTTAATAGTTTAATTAAAACTTATAAAAAAAAAATTCGTCCAGGAAGAGGCATTGGTTCTGGCAAAGGCAAAACTTCAGGTCGAGGACATAAAGGTCAAAAATCAAGATCTGGTGTTGCTATAAAAAGTTTTGAAGGTGGTCAAATGCCATTATATAGAAGATTACCTAAAAGAGGATTTAAATCATTTTTTAAAAATAAAGTTGCCATTATAAACCTTTCATCATTACAAAATTTTTATGATAAGAAAAAAATTAACACTGATACAATTGATTTAAAAACATTAATAAATAAAAATATAATTAATAAAAAATATACAAAGCTCAAAATATTAGGCTCAGGTGATATAAAAGTTAAATTAAAAATTTCAGCTAATTTTATTTCTAAACAAGCAAAATCAAAGATTGAAAAGATTGGTGGAACTTTAAATATTTTAAGGAAATAAAAGTATGTCTAAAGAAAACATTGCTGCAGGAGCGTTTAGTCAAGCAACAGATTTAAAAAAAAGAATATTCTTCACAATCTTTATTCTAATAATTTATAGGGTTGGTACATATGTTCCTTTAGCTGGAATTGATCCAGTTGCACTGAAAGAAATTATGGCTACAAGCCAAAAAGGTCTACTCGGTATGTTTAATATGTTTTCAGGGGGAGCTGTTACGAGAATGGCAATTTTTGCTTTGGGAATAATGCCATACATTTCCTCTTCAATTATAATTCAACTTTTAACTGGTGTGTCAGATTATTTTAAAAGATTAAAAGAACAAGGCGAAATAGGTAGAAAAAAAATAACACAATTAACAAGGTATGGAACAGTCTTAATCGCTTGTTTACAAGGTTACGGCGTCTCAGTTGGATTAGAAAATGCTGGTTCAATGGTTATTAATCCAGGTTTATATTTTAAAATAACAACAACAATTACTTTAGTAGCAGGAACAACATTTCTTATGTGGTTAGGAGAACAAATAACTTTAAGAGGTGTTGGAAATGGAATTTCTTTAATTATCTTTTCCGGTATAGTTGCTGAAATTCCTAGAGCTTTAGCTTCTACTTTTGAGTTAGGTCGAACAGGTGCATTGTCTGCATTAATGATAGTAGGTATTTTTGTTTTGGTTATATTAACAGTTTTATTTATTGTTTTTGTTGAAAGGGCAATGAGAAAAATTTTAATTAACTATCCAAAGAGGCAAGTTGGAAATAAGATTTATGGTGGTGAGTCTTCTCACTTACCTTTAAAAATTAATACAGCTGGTGTTATACCAGCTATATTTGCTTCAGCCCTTTTGTTACTGCCTGTCACTTTGACAAATTTTGGATTATCAGAGTCAGAGATATTTTTAGACATTTCGTCTATGTTTACACAAGGTCAGCCCTTATATATGTTACTTTATGCATCTGGAATAATTTTCTTTTCATTTTTTTATACTTCAATTGTTTTCAATCCAAAAGAAACAGCAGAAAATCTTAGAAAATATGGTGGATATATACCTGGAATTAGACCTGGAGATAGATCTGCAGAATATATTGAGACTATATTAATTAGGCTAACTACAATAGGATCCATGTACTTAACTTTTGTTTGTTTAATGCCTGAATTCTTAATTTCAAAATATCCTATTCCTTTTTATTTAGGAGGAACATCAATTTTAATTGTGGTGGTAGTTGCAATGGATACTGTCACACAAATTCAAACAAGATTAATGAGTTCTCAATATGAGTCATTAATCAGAAAGACAAAATTTGGAAAATAATTAGCTTTATGAATCTAATTATATTTGGACCACCAGGTGCTGGCAAAGGTACACAAGCTGATTTCATAGTAAATAAATTTGATTTACATCAATTATCTACAGGTCAGGTTCTCAGAAATGAGATTAAAAATAAAACTGAATTAGGAAGCAAAATATCCTCTATCATTAATTCTGGCTCATTAGTTTCAGACGATATAGTTAAAAAATTAGTTGAAAATTTTATTTCAGATAAAAAATATAAAAATAGATTAATCTTTGATGGATATCCAAGAAATTTAACCCAAGCTAAAACTTTAAACGAATTACTTAGTAAATATAAGCAAAAAGTTGATCTAGTTCTAAAACTCTCAGTTTCATTAGAAACGATAAAAAAAAGAATTTTAGAAAGACAAACTTTAGAAAAAAGAGCTGACGATAATGAAGAAACAGCAATAAAAAGATATAAAACTTATGAAAAGTCTACTGAGCCGGTGATTGAATATTATAAAAAATTGAATTTATTAAAAGTGGTCGACGGAGAGAGGTCTATAGATCAAATAAATAAAGAAATTAGCGATATAATTAGGCTTATATAGAGTTGACTTTAAATAATTAGGCAATATAAATACGGCTTTGGAACTTTAACTCATTTTAATATGGCT
>MDSW01110272.1_pt1 | contig 22651 bp, 27 predicted proteins | sample 811171 | NCBI WGS metagenome assembly MDSW01 (sample SAMN05326641, study PRJNA326480) | marine metagenome | isolation source: seawater | place: Atlantic Ocean: North West | collected 2012 | reverse complement strand
TTATGTGTGTTATATGTGGAGAGGATGAGACTGGTGATGAAATAAACATGAGATGCTGTAAAAGTGGTCGTATGTGTTATGGTTGTATATGCGACCATTGGATAAGGGATGCAGAGTCAAGATGCAATGCATATAATCAAAGGCATTATAGACCTAGATGTCCATTTTGTAGACAAAATTTCTGTATTGAAGTTCCTAATGCTGATTATTATCCTCCTTTACATGGATTAAGTTTGGCTATAGTGGAAAATGGTGAAGTAAAGGAGGTAATTATTTGTTCCGCATTACCAAAATAAGGACAAATAATAGAATAGTTTTTTTTTTTTAAAAATTAAATTCTGTTAAATATTTCTTATAAATATCGTCACCTCCTATTTTTTTAGTTAATATTTTATCAGATATATCTGAATATAAATCATCGTTAATATTTATTAATTCATAATATTTATATTTAGTATTATAATTATAAATATCAATATTATTATTATTTATTTCATAATAATAAATTTGATTATTATAAGATATTTTGTTTAAATTCTTTTTAGAAATATCTTTTTTACATTTATTACCTCTTAATAAATCTTTATTAATATCATTTAAAAATAATTTTTTATTATTAGGATCACATATTCTACATTTAATTTTTTTTTTTAATTCATTACTTAATTTATTAAAATTTTTATTACAATCTATAGATGTTTCTACTAATAAAAATTTAAATAAATTATTTATTTTTTCTTGATTAATAGATTCAGTCCATATACTTAAATCAGTAGTATGTTCCTTAATACTCTTTTTATTTTTTAAAATTTGTATAGGATAATTTGATAAATAAATATAGGGTTGAACAATGTGTTCTTTTTTTGGTAAATTTATATGAGAGTTAATTCTAACTGCTCTACCTATAATTTGTTTAATTCTACTTTGATTCCAATATGGTTCCATAATATGAACATGTGTTATATTTTTTAAATTTAAACCCTCAACCCCAGTAGAAGATATAATTAATAAATTAATAAATTTACCATGCATATTTTCTTTGGAAGTAAAAATTTTAATTATATTATTTTTATCTTCTTCTAAAGTTTCTCCAGTTAAAATAGCATATTTTTTATTTTTAGAATAATTTTTTTTTAATTTTATTGATTTAGGTGTAATTTTACTATATTCACTATAATTATTTAAATTTAAAATTTTGGCAAATAATTTAATACCTTCACCATTAACAAAATTACTATATAATAAACCCAAATTATTTTTATTTTTATCTAAATTAATATTTTCTAATATTTTCTTAAATTTAGGAGAATGTAATTCTAAATTTAGTAAATCATTATTATTAATTAAATCTATGTCTTTTTCTATTTTATTTGTATTTGGATTAATAATATAACAATAATCGGGTAATAAAAAATTACTAACTAATCGAGTTTTTATTCTATATGTTTGAATATTATTACTTTTTCCTTTAAATCTTTCTGATGTATTTTTATTTGTATATTTACTTAAATTTTGTTCTTTCTCTTCTTTCCTATATAGTTGATATTTAATATATTGTTTATATGACATAGGTATATTTTCTATAATTGTTTTTAATTGTTTAGGAAATTTACTTTTAACTTTTGAATCATCATATAATTTCCCATAATATGATGTTAATCCAAATATTCTATTTTTTAATATATCAGTATTTTTTAATTTTTTATTATCCATATTTATAAAATAATTTTCAAAATCATTTATATTTTCTGGTAATAATTTTATATTAGTATCATTTGATAATGTTCTTAACATATTAAAACAAGATACTAATTCAAATGGGTTATTAATAATTGGTGTTGCTGTTAAAAATAATAATTTTTTTTTATTTGTTTTTAAAATTAAATCATATAATGAAACAGCATTTTTAGAATTATTAGCTATTGAATTAAAAAAATTATGTGCTTCATCAATTATTATTAATTTGTTTTCTAAAGTATTAATAAATATTTCTGGAACATTGTCATCTAAATTATCTAATTTTAATATTTGTTTATATAAGATGGGTGAATTAATAGCTATAAATGTATAATTTTCTTCTAAAATAAATTCTATATCATTAATAGTCTTAGATTTATCTATTAAATTATAATATTTAATAAATTCTTTTTTAAAACCTTCTTTCAATGATTTATTGGCTATTATAATTACTTTATATTCAGGGTTAGATATTCTATATTTTTCAGACATATATATTGTAGTTAAAGTTTTTCCATATCCTGTACCATAATATAATAATAAACCATTTATATGATTATTATCTAAAAAATATTTAGATGTATTGTATTGATAATCATATAAATGTTTATCTTTATTATTTAAATGATCCATATAATTTTTTAAATTTATTGGATAATTTGTATTATTAAAGTTTTCAAACATTTTAATAAATATAAATATATTATATTTACTTATATAATAATTATATATTAAAATAATAAATGTAAATAAATATAAATAATTTTATTTAAATGTCTAAATATATATATTATGATGTAATAACATCAAATTTTCCATCTAAAGATGTTTTAGATATTGATATAAATAATATTGTAAAAAATACTTTGATACCTAATATAAATATTGGATGGGAATTAATATCTATAAATAATATATCTTTGAAAGATGATAAATATTTAAATATATTAAATTCTTTAAAAAATGATACATGTTGGTGTTTAAAATTTAAAAATATGCCTAAAGAAATATTTATATCATTATCTATGCATTGGTTAAGTAATGTTGATACTATTAATCAAAATTTTACTTTGGGATTTAAAATAAAATATAAATGGATATTATCTAATATTGATGTTAATAATTATGTAAATACTGTAAATAAAAAAAATTTTGAACCAAGTTGGGTTCCTAAAATAAAATATCCTAATTCTATTGAATTAAATGAAGATATTATATATAATACATATGGTAATAAATATACTGTATCTAAATATTATAATAATAATAATAATAATAATAAAAATAATAATAATAATATTATTATAGAATGTGTAAAATATATTAATGGTACTTTTTTAGAACCATTAGAATTAAATAATTTTCCTTTGGATGTTCAAGATTTACCTATTATATTAAAATTAGAAGAAGATATTGATACTTGTTATTTTGTACCAGATTATGAAACTGACAAAATATTTCAGATTAAAAGACAATATACATTAACTTCTGATTGGATAGTAAAAAAACCTATTTGTGAATTTATGGAAACTGACCGAAAAGAATCTATTAGTAATAAAAAATATTCCCAAGTTATTTTTAGAATTAAACTTAAAAGAAATAGTAGATACTATATGAATAAAATTATTTTGCCATTAGTTATTATTTCATATTTACCAATAATTAGTTGTACAACAATGAAACCTATTGAACATATTGGTGATAGATTACAATATTTATTAGCAGTATTATTAAGTATTATTATATTTCAAATGGATATTTCTAATAAAGTTCCTAAAATACCATATTATACTTTAATAGATATATATATTAGTTTTACATTTATATGGACTTTTATATTTATTATTATAACTGCTATATCATTTAAAAATAAATTATATAATATTGAAAAAAAAATTGGTTTAATTTTATATAATATAGTATGGTTTATAATTCATATTATTTTTATTATTATTTGTTATTATAAACAATTATATGAAGATACCAAAGTTAATATGACTAGTGAAGAATTATTAAATATAGATAATTCTAATAAGAAATCGTTATATATAAGAAGTAATAGAAAATTATCTATTGGAGAAAAAGTAATTTTTTCTGATGATATTTCTAAAATTAGAAAATCTATAAGTGAATCTAATATAAAAATAAATGATAATGAATATTCTTCAGATAATAGTACTTATAGTATTAGTGATATTGATTTTAATGAAAAAAATTCTAATGAAATAGATGTCTCTATTAATGACTCTATAAATAGTAATAAAAAAAGATTTATAAATAATAATAATAAAAATACTAATAAATATGAATCACGTATTATTAGAACACCTACATTAGAAATTTTATCTGGAACTAATATTAATGATAATTATAAATTAGATGATATTAATTTAATAAATATATAATATTTTATTTTATTTATATAAATATAATATTATATTATTATTATGTTAAATATTTTGTTAACATATGAAACAACATATTTTACTATTTCGATTGCTATAATTCTTTTATTAATATATGGTAATTTATCATTAGAATTGAATATTATATTAGGTATATTTTCAGGTTTAATTTTTCTTATCGGTTGGGGTGTTCGTTTATCTAAGGAAATAGGTTCTAAACCTATTCCTAAGATATACTAATACATTTAAATATATAAAGGTCACTGAAAGTTGGGGGTAACCAAATGTTCATGTAAGAACTTTATGAGTTATTCAACCATGTGCGAGACGATACCTTAATCTATAAATTATCTAAATTATTTAATTCATCCAATACTTTTAATTCATTATCTGATAATTCATCAGATGAGTTTACTTTATGGTCTTTATTATTTATACTAATATTATCTTCTGAATCACTTATATTTTCGTCAAAAATACCATTATTATCTATCATATTACCTAACATATTAAATATATTATTATTACTATAATCATTCTTAAGTTCCGATAACTTTTTTGTATAATCTAATAAAATTTCCATATTTTTATCTATTTTATTTATTTTATCAGTTAATTCATTTAATTTTTTTTTTAATTCATTATTCATAATAATTAATATATTTTAAATAATAAATTATACTTTAAAATATAATATAATAATATATATGGTTAAAAAATATAGAATTTTAAAAAATCCTATAGAACTTTTAGGTGGAAAAGCAACACTAGCAGGAGCAGATAGACTAGCAGAAGAAGAAGCTGAAAAAGCAAGACTAGAAGAAGCAAGACAAGCAGAAGAAAAAGCAAAAAAAGCAAGACTAGCAGAAGAAGAAGCTGAAAAAGCAAGACTAGAAGAAGCAAGACAAGCAGAAGAAGAAGCTGAAAAAGCAAGACTAGAAGAAGTAAGACAAGCAGAAGAAGAAGCTGAAAAAGCAAGACTAGAAGAAGCAAAACAAGCAGAAGAAGCAAGACAAGCAGAAGAAGCAAGACAAGCAGAAGAAGAAGCAGAAGAAGCAAGACAAGCAGAAGAAGCAAGACAAGCAGAAGAAGCAAGACTAGCTGAATTAGAAAATAGAATAATTGCTATCGAAGAAAAAATCAATAATATTAAAGGGGGTGGGTTAACTAATGAAAATATGATAGATTATGAAATATATAATAGTGATAACACTTCTTTAATAATGAATGGTGGTGATTATAATGAGGATAATATAGTTGATGATGATAATTATAATGAGGATAATGAGGATAATGATAATTATATAATTGATGGTGGTGATAATTATATAATTGATGGTGGTGATAATATAAATGCAGCAGAATTATTAAATAATTGGTTAAATGAATAATTAAATTAAAAATTGATTTATTTTATAATAATTATAAAATAACTATAAATATAATAAACTTATATATATATACAATTAAATAAGAATATATGTTATCATTTAAATTGGATAAATGTAATATTCTAAAAATAAAAAACTATGATAAAACACGTTCAAATTATAAATTAAATAAAACATTTATTAATATAGAAAGAGAATTAATTAATACAAAAAATAAATTAGATATACCATATAATACAAATAAATCCGCATCATATTTATTTAGTTTATTTGATCCGTTTAAAGAATTAAAATACATAATATCTAAACAATATAATATAAAAAATGTATCAAATGCTTGGTTAAAAATGTATGAATTAATAACATATTATGATTTAATAGATAGAGAAAATAAAAATTTTATTTACTTTGATAATGCTAGTTTTCCTGGTAGTTTTATAATAGCAACTAATTATTATATAAATACTAATACAAATATTAATAATTTTCAATGGTATGCTAATAGTTTAATAAATACTTCAAGTAATTTAGAAGATAGATATGAATTATATAAAAGAAATAGTGATAATTATTTAATGGATGAAATTAATAATGGTGATATGACTAATTTGGATAATATAGATTATATAGTAAATAAATTAAACAAAAAAGTAGATTTATATTCATCTGATTTAGGTATGACATCCGCCGATGATTTTAATAATCAAGAAAAAATTCATATTATACCCAATATAGGTCAAAATCTGTTAGGGTTATTAATTTTAAAAAAAAATGGTAATTTTATTTGTAAAATGTATACATTTTTTGAATCACAAAATATTAGTTTAATTTGTATATTAACAAATTTTTTTAAAGAATTTTATATTTCAAAACCATCTTCGTCTAAATCAGCGAATTCCGAAATATATTTAGTAGGTAAAGGGTTTATAGGGATTAATGAAAATAATAATGAATATATTATTTTATTACGAAAATGTTTAAAAAATAAAAATAAATTATTAAAAAAATCATTAATATGTAAAAAATGTTATAATAAAAAATTTTTAAAACAAATAACTAATATAAAAAAAAAAATTTTTACACAACAAATAAATACACTTAATAAGAATTTAAATTATTATAATCAAGTTATGGATGAAAATATTAAATTTCGTAAGAAGAAAGCAATATATTTATTTCAAAATGAAAAATCTGAAATAATTAAAGATTGGATTAAAATGAATAAAATTAAAAAATTAAAAAAAAATAATAATAAATTAAATATGAAATAAAGTAATTATAGGGGCGGGACAAAGTCCCGCACGTGGCACCCGCAGGGTGCCCCCTATATTTTATTATAGGAATAAATATATTTTTTTTTATAATATATATTATATAATAATATAAAATGATATTACTAAATAACAATAATAATAATATTAATAAGAAATTATGTAAATCTGAAATAAATAAATATAAACATATATTTAATGGTAAAAATTTAGAATTTATATATAATGAAATAACAAATAATAATAATATTAATGAATATAAATTAATATCAGGGTATTTATGCTGTATAGATATTTTAAATAAAAATAAAAAATATATAAAAAAAAATGATTATAATATAATTATATCAACATTAATAACAGATATAAATTATAATTATAATAATAATATTAATGATTATGATAAGTCCTTTTTCCCTCAAGTGGCTACTTTGGTGCACCAGTAATTAATTAATTATAGGGACTGGACTTCGTTCAGCATGTGGCACCCACGGAGTAGGGGGACCTTCGGTCCCCGTGAGACCCCGTAGAGGTCTCTAGTCCCCTATATTTTTAGAAATTTTAGAAATATTATCAATAATTAAATCAACAAAATTTAAATTAAAAATTTTACATATTAATAATATAGTATTAATTAATTTTTTAAATTCTTTATTTTTTTTTTTTAAATAATATATAATATTATCTTCATTATTATTATTATTATTATTATTAATTGTTTCTGATAGAAAATGACTATTAATTATTAAGTTATTAAAATTTTTATAAGGTATATCAACTTTATTACTTTGTGAATATTTATATGATAAATCATTATATACATTATATGATGTTTCATATATTTCGTTTAATAAATTTGAAATATTATAATCAATTTTATTACATATAGCAGATATATACCAAATACAATCACCTAATTCGCTAATTAAATTATTTTTACGTTTTTTTGTTAAAATATAATTATCATCTCTTTCAAATTTTTTTAATTCATTTAAAACTTCACCAATTTCACCAAATAAACCCAAAATATAATATTGTATATTAAAATTTTTTTTTTCACTTTTTTTTTGTAATATTATATATTCTTCAAATATTTTGGTTTTATTGGTTGTATTTTGAATATTATTCATATTTAAAATATTAAATATCTATATAATATAATTTAATATTTGTATAAAATAAATTCAATTTATATAATTTTATAAAATTTAATATTATATTATAAATAATAAATAATTATTATTAAATATATGAAAAATATTAATAATAAAAAACATTATATTATTAATAATATAAATAAATTAGACAAAAATAGTAAAATTATTATTACTAAAATACTATGGAAAGATCCTATAATTAAATCAAAAATTTCGGAAAAAGGAGTTGGATTATCAATAAATATGAAATATATAAAAGATGATTATATTGAACAAATATATAAATATATATTATCTAAATTAATTACTTAATTCTTCATTAATATTATTATTTAATTTTTTTGAATTATTTTTTTTTTTATTTTTTTTATTATTTATAAAATTTTCTTCAAAAGTTTTTTTATCAAATGAAAATTCTAATTCTACACCATTATGTTTTATTCTTTCAATTTCATTACAAAATTTAATAAATCCACCATGATGGGTAGCATGATTTATTTTATATTTATCAGTTAATTGTACAAATTTCCAACCTTCGCATTTTAAATCTTCTAATATTGTATTTAAATGAAAATATTTTTTATCTATTTTATAGAAACTAATAAATCCATTTAACAAACCTAATATTAATGATAATCCCCAAGCGATCCAATGTGTAATTATATTATCTTCTTTATTATCTGTATTTCTTAGAGATAATATAGATGTTAATAATATACAATCAACTATTATTATACCATTTAATATATTATATAGTAAATTAAATAATTTAACTCTGTATTCATATTCACGAATTAAATTAAAATAACGATCAATAATAAATCTTTTTTGTATAGGTGTTAAATTTAATAATATTATAACAGGTTTAATTTTTGTTATAAAACTTTTTTTTTTCCTACAAGTATAAAAACAACAATTTATATTATTATATGTTTTATTTTTTAAATAATCATTTATTATATTTATATTATTTTGATCAGTTTCATTAAGAATTAAATCTTCTGTATAAGATATAGAATCATTATCATTAAACATATCATATGCGTTAAATACTAAATCATCTGTTAAATGTCTAATAGTATTAAAATTATTTTTACTTTTATTAGATTTATATATTTTAGAATATCTAGAATTTAATTCAGGCATATTTTCTATATCTTCTATATCTTCTATATTTTCTATATCTTCTATATTTTCTATATTTTCTATATTATTCATTTCTTTTATATTTTTTTTATTAGATATATCTTTAATATTTAGTATAGTATCCAAATTATTATTATTATTATTATTTTTTTTATTCTTGAACTTTATTCGAGAAACATGAACTGGTGGAGTATCCTCTCTTATATATAATTCTGATGATATATCATAATTATATTTAAATTTATCATTATATTCTTTAATATTTTTATCATTTTTATCATTTTTATCATTTTTATTATTTATATTAGGTAAAACTTCTTTATCCAATATTAAACTATTAGTATCCATCATATCTACATTAATTATATCCGGTTTTTCATTTATATTTACTATTTTATTATTTTCCGGAATACTATATAAAGGCATTGATAATGAAGGATCATTTTTATTTATATGAGGTTCCACTTCTTGTACTACTAAGGCTACATTAGGTAATGAACTGCTTAGCACTCCTTGGGATAACCTACAGCTGTCTCCCTCCTCCTTAATATTATTTATTTTTATAGAGGACTTAATATCTTTATATTCTTCATTTGGGGGGGTATTCACCCCCCCGATCACCTCCGGTGTCCCAATTATTTGAAAGTCTTGTTGGATGTTTTGTACTACATCTTCTATTTTATTATCTTCCGCATCTTGTAAATTAATTGTATTAATTTTATCAATATTATCCATTTTATATAATTATTAAAAAAAAAAATTTTTTATTTATATAATCCTTTTTCTTCAATAATAGATTCTCTTATATTTTTTACATTGGTATTATAACCATGTACTTTATCCATAGTATCCCAATCAAATTTAGATTTGGTTTTTCCATCATATCCAATGGCATACATTTTATTTATCATTTTATCATTTATACTTATATTATCATTATCAAATATTTCAATTAAAAGTCTACCATATTTATCAAATTTACCTAATTTTGCTTTTAATATTTTCTGCATTATTTCTGTTTTTAAATAATCTGTTGATATTTGTGCATAAAATTTTTCTCTATCTCTATCTATTTGATTTTTTCTTGGTCTTTTTTCGGGTGTATCTATCCCACTTAATCTACATTTAAAAGCAATAGGTTCATTATTTAAAACTATAATTATAGTTATAGTATCACCATCATATATACTTTTTACTCGTATATATGTTTCTATACCTTCTAAAGAAAAAATATCAATATTCTTTAAATCATTTTCATTTAAATTTTGTAATATTTTTAAATTATTATTAATTGAATCATCTTCATATATAATATTTATATCATTTAAATTAACTATACCATCATCATGTTCGTTATTAAAATCAACAATATCATCAATAGATTGATTTTTTAAACAATTACCCATAGTATTTATATGTTAATATTAATATAAAATAAAAAATCAATTTATATTATTATATATTTTATATATATTTTTATAAATATGTATTTATTTATAATAATTTTTTGTATTATTTTTTTGATACTTTTAAAATATAGGGGGCACCCGCAGGGTGCCACGTGCGGGACAAAGTCCCGCCCCTATAATTTATCAAAAAAATTGGAACGATCATCCAACTATGATTCTGAATCTATAAATATTATATATTATTATATAGCAACTTGCCCTTATTGTATAGAATTTGAACCTATTTATAATTCTATTTATAATTCTATAAATAATATTAATTTTATAAAAATTGATATAAAAACACCTCAATCAAATGAAAATTTATACATAAATTTATATAATAAATTAAATTTAATGGGTGTTCCTTCTATTATAAAAATAACAAATAGTAATATATATATATATAATGGTAATAGAACTTATAAAGATTTAAAAGAATGGATTTTAAATTAAAATATGATAGAGCATCTTAAGGGGGTTCAGTGGAGCACTTTATGATTTCTTCTATATAGCTAAATATATTTTATAATTAAAATAATAAATATATAATTTAATTATAAAAATATAATATTTAAATAACTAAATGAATAAATTTAAATACTATAATCTATTTTTAGAATTAGAACATATAATTATTACATATAACGATAATAATAAAGAAAATGAAAAAGAAATAGATATAAATAAAGAAATAGAAAAAAAAGAAGGAGGTTGTTATAGTTTAAAAAAAGAAGAAATTTCATTAATACTATCATTATTATTAAATAGTATAATTAATTATGAAAATGAAGATTTTAATAAATATAAAATTTTTAATGATGGAATTATTATAACTGATAATATATTTAATATATTCTTAAATGAATTAATAAAAATAAATATTCTTTCAAAAATAAATTTATTAATTATTTTTGAAAATATAGGAAATTCTAAAAAAATAATTATAAAAAAAAATGATAAGGATAATTCATATTTAACAGATAATGAAATAGATAATTTATATAAAGAATTAATTAAATCATTTAATGAAAAAGTAAATTATAGTAATTTTAAAGATAATCAAAAATTATTGTTAAATAATTATTTAGAATTTATTGCTAATAATGATGATAAAGTAAAAAATTTTGTAGATAGTTTAAATTTAAATATAGTCGATTCAAATAAATATACATGGTATATACAAAAAAATGATTATATTATTAATTATGGTATACCAAATTTACAATTAATTGATGTTGACAATAAAATAAAAAATGAGTGGAATTATAGTTTGGGTAATTTTTTATATAAAGGTGTCCAATCATTAAATTCAGATTTAATTAAATATCATTATAATTTTAGGAAATCATTAGTTCCAGCACATGAAGTTTGGCATATATTACAAGATAACAAATTATTTAATTCTAATTTAAAATATTATTCATTTATTGAATATAATTCAAAATATTATATTGAATACGAACCTAGTTTATATAATCTAGTTTTATGGTATGAATATCATAAAAATAAATTAGATAAAATTTATATATTAGAACACATAATTTACATAAAATATATAATTTTAGAAACAAGTAAATTATTATTAAAAAATGATAAAATAATTTTAGATAAATGGATAAAGAATGAAAATCTAAAACAAAATGAAGAATATGTATTAGATAATACAATAATGTATGCTGAAAATAAATTAGGAAATACATATGCTAAATTTAAACTAGCATTAAATGGTTTCAAAGAAATATTAATTAAAGAATGGGGGTAGATACATCTATGATATTTCCTTATCTTAGACTAATAAAAATTGAATAAAATATATAAAATAAATATAATTATAATAGTATTTAATAGATACAATAAATAATGACTACTTTATTAAATGAAGGAAAAAGTATTATTGTTATAGAGGGTAATATAGGAACAGGTAAATCAACTTTAATAAATAATATAAAAAATTATATAACAAAATATATAGAAAATATAGAAAATAAGATTGAATTTAATTGTGAACCTTTAGATGAATGGAATATATTATTAAATAATTTTTATGAAAATCCGAAAAGATGGGCATTTACTTTTCAAATAAAAATTTTGTTGTATCATGTAAAATTATTAGATAATTTTAATAGTAATAAAAAAAAAATAATATTATTGGAAAGATTTTTCCTTTCCAGTGTTAAAATTTTTTCACAGATATTATTAAATAATAATAATTTAAATGATAGTGAATTTGAAATAATAAATGATTTATATGAACATATTCTCTTAAAAATTTCTAATTATAATATAAATATAATATATATTTATTTAAAAACAGATCCAAATATATGTTTACAAAGAATTATTAAAAGAAATAGAATTTGTGAAAAAAATATAAATATTGATTATTTAAACCAATTAAATAATTTATATGATAAAAATTTTATAAATAACTCTATTATTATAGATAATAATTTAGATAAAAGTATGGGGGGAAAAAAGTCACCACATGAATTTAATATACCACAATCTATAATAAATATTTTAAATAAATTAATTTAATTAAATTAAAATTTTAATAAGTTACAATTTTGTAATGATGATTTTACATTATTTATATTCTTATTATTTTTTTTTTATATTATTATTATTATTTGAAATAATTTTTTCTATATTATTAATTTTATTTATAATATTATTATTAATTATTTTAATGTTATTTACTTCTATTTTGTTTCTTTCTGTTGTTGTATTAAATTTTTGTTTTATATTATTAAACTCATTTATTTTTTTATTCTGTTTAACTAATTCATTTTTAATATGATTTATAGTTTTTTTTTTATTATTTAACTCATTTATTTTATTATTCTGTTTAACTAATTCATTTTTAATATGATTTATAGTAATTTTTATATTATTTAATTCATTTTGTAATTTATCTATAATAGATAGAATATGTTTATTATAAATAGATGATATACCATCTATTTGTTTTTTAGATTCCATATTTTAATTTTATATTATATATAATTACTATATACTATTCATTATTTTTTTGTATATTAATTAAATGTTCAATATTATTTTTTAACCATGGATTTATATTATCAGAATTATCATCGGATATAGAATCATATTCTTCTTCTTCTTCTGACTCTATATCTGAATCAATTTCTGTTTCAGTATCTGTATCAAGTTCTTTGTATGATTCTGTTTTTTTTTGAATATTTTTTTTTTTTCTTTTCTTTTTATTTTTATTTTTATAAAATGAATAATAAAAAATAATTATTCCAATTAAAATAATTATAAATAAAATTATACTAATATTTATTTCATACATTTAAAATTTATTATATTAAATAATATAATAAAATATTTAATATAAAAAAAATTAATATCCCAATTTTTCAAAAAATTCAATATCATATTTATTTAATATATTATAAATATCTTCAAAATTATTATAAATAGGTAATAATTCATTTTTTAGTTTATCATTATTTTTAATCCAATGAAAACAAATCCAATTTTTATTTTTATAAATTTGTATTGTATAATAAATAATCCAATATTCTTTTATCCAAGTTTGTTTAAATGTTTCAGTATTATTTAGGGAGCACATGTGGGTGTCACATGTAGGACTTAGTCCCTCCCCTATAAATTTAGGTTCTTTAATATTAAATTTTGGCATAATAATTTCAGTAAAAATTTCAAAATTATCATTTAATATTAAGTATGATTTTACTTTATATTTATATTCATTATTATAATTATAAAGATTTTTACAAAATACTTTTATTTTATTGATATGAGTATCTAGTTGGATATTTTCTGAACCCCTTTTTTGTCCACCCAATATTTTAGTATTAAATTCCATATAATTATAAGTATTGTTATATAATATTATATTAAAAATTGAATATTATAATATATATATTAATATAATCAATTTATATATAATCAATTTATATATATATTAATAAAATGGTATTATCTAAAAAACATGCATATGTTATGGTTATATGGGGTGGTGATAGATATTTAGCAGGTGTTTTAGCTGTTGCATATTCATTAATTAGACTAAAAACTAAAAAAGATATTGTATGTTTAGTTACTAATGATGTTCCTAATTCAGCACGTAATACTATGAAAAAATTAAATATAATAGTTAAAGAAATACCATATTTATGTTATAACACATATCCTTTAAAAACTAAAAAACAAAGACAAAAATATCCAACTATTCAATCATTTTATACTAAATATAATATATTAAATTTAATAGAATATGATAAAGTAATTTATCTAGATTCTGATTTAATAGTAGTAAATAGTTTAGATCATTTATTTAGATGTAAACCACCCTTGGCCTTATTTGAAAATCAATATGATAGTAATTATACAAATAATAATAGAGGTATTAAAAACTATTATACTAAAACTAAATTAAAATATTTAGAAAAAATTAAGAATAGTAATATAAAAACTGCTTTATATAATAGTGGGTTTGTTGCTAATGGTACAATATTATTAATAAAACCAGATAAAACACAATATATTAATTATAAAAAAATGATGAATAAATTATCTATTAATAAAGGTTTTGGTTCATCATTTAATACTTATAGCGGCCCAGATGAAATTTCTATTATTTATTTTATGACATTATATTCTAATGGTCCAAAATTACAATTTAGAAATTTACCAATTAAATATTCATATTTGGCATGGAAATATACTTCTACTAATCAAAATAGAGATTCAAGTGATATAAAAATATTAGATTTCTTTGGAACAGATAAAGCATGGGAAGTTAAAAGGGATGAATATGAAGATGTTGAAATATTTTATGGATTAATTAGAGAATTATTAAATAAAGATTATGGTATTAATATTAATGAATTAAATATGAAATATAAAGAAGATATTCTTAAAAATAATGATTATAATAATAAATATTACAAATATTTAAAAAAAAAAATAGAAGATTATGATATTTAACATAATATTATTTCATATTTTTTTTTAATTTATATAATAATATAATATTATTATTATAAAATGAGTTATAATATTGAAAATTATAATATATCTAATATTATATTAATAAAATTTATTGATAAATTAATTAAAATAATAAATATAGATACTATTTGTAATAAATTAGATGAATATAAGGATAAATTAATAGATAATCATAATAAATTATATAAAGTATTAAAATTATATAATGAAATTAATAAAACAGATAAGAATTTAGATAAGAATTTAGAAAGTATATTTATATTTTTAAATAAATTATATGAATATTCTAAATTATACACAGAAGTATATAAATATTTAAAAGATATTATATCAACTCAAACACTATCTGATATGAGTTCTACATCAAGTTATAAAGATTTAACTAAAGAATATATAATTATATCAAAAACATATAATAAATTTGTTATAGAAGATGAAAATACAAAAAATAAATTTATAAAACAAAATTTAAATTATATTATAAATTATGATTATAAAAAGGAATTTAATAAATATATAGATACTATTCATAAGAACTTTAAAAAAAATAAAAATACTATATATTTATTTATACAGATATTACAAAAAATATTAGTAGAAAATAAAAATAATAGAATAATATGTAAAAAAATTAACAATATAATACAAGATACAAAAATTGATATAATATCAGAAGATATCAATTTTAAATCATCAGAAAAAAATAAAAACTTTAACTTTAAAACATTTGGATTTGTATCAGGTAATGAATATTATTCTTTAAATGATATATATAATTATTTTTTTAATCATACAATAAATAAAAAATTATCAATATCTAATTTCGATAAATTATTAAAATCAAAAAAATGTACATGTATTATAATTAATAAATATATACCAAATGCACCAATAAATAATATATCTAATTTATTTAATGAATTAGAATATCCATATTATGATATAAAAGGTATTAATGATAATATTCTTGAAAAATATAATGTTTTATTATATCAAGATGATTCAAGTAAAAATTCAAATAAATGGGAAACTAATATTAAATTATATGGAAAAAAATATATAAATTCAGATAAATTTTTTATATTAGATTTGTTAAAACCACATTTAGGTTATAGAATATTAAATAATGAACATATTATTAATAAATGCGAAACTACAATATCTAATAATAAATCATTGAGTTCTTCTCAACCTATATTTTATAATTATGAACAAATTCATAAATTTTTAGACTATTATTTAGGTAATAATTCAAATAAGAAAGATTTTATAGATTTTTATAATATTTCACAAATTAATTCAATAAAAAAAAATATAATTTTAAGTAAATCTAATAAAATAAATATAATTAATTTAGAATATTTAATAAAAAATATATCAAATCAATTATTTAATAATATTAAAAATATATATAAAAATAATATAAATAATATTATTTATTTTATTAAAAGTAATAATTTTGATTTAATAGTTGAAAAAGTTATCTTAGATTATTATAAAAAAAATATTTATAATAAATATTTAAATATTATAGAATTAAAAAATAAAAATAATTCATTTAATTTATATTTACATTATTTAATACAAGATTTTATAAAAGAGTTAAAACTATATTTAATAGATAATTTTAAGTATGATAATTTATATAAGTATCAAAATAATACTATTTATTTATATAACTATATAAATAATAAAATTTCTATATATTTAATTGATCAATTAAATAATGAAACTAATTTATTTACTAAAATTTTAAAAATTATTTAACTAGTTCTATTATTTATAATTTCTGTTAATATTTGTATTAATATTGTATTGTTATCATATCCTATAGTAGTTAGTGATGGATTATATTCATGAAAACAAATATTTATATTATTATTAATAAAAGATGTTGATATAGGTCTTATATAATCTATAATTATAGAAGTTCTAAATGTATTATCTTTTTCCAATTTACTAACTATATTAAATTTTTTATTATTAGTAATACGACTTGTAAATTTTGTATTTTTAATACGATCAACATATTCAAAATAAATATTATCATCTGGTTCATCCTGACATATATTAAAATAATCTGCAAATGATTTTATATCATTAATAAATTTTTTAAAAAATTTACCATTAAAATCTATACTTATCACATATTCATTATTTTTTATTAAATCTTCTGAAAAATAATTTAAATTACTTTCATTAACTAATTCTACTATATGCTCTTCATCCACCTCCATAATATTCTTTAATATTATAGTTAGATTTTCTTTTATTGAACCATTTTTTGATAAAATAATAATATTATTATAAGATTTATCTATTTTATTTAAAATTAATTCTAAATCTTTACATATTATACTTATTTGAAATGGATTATTACAATAATAATGTTTTACTTTATTACAATTTATTGTAGTTAGTATTTTATTCTTATCATAATGGTCTTTTGTTAAAAATGATATTGAATCTTTATTAAATTTAATTAATATATATTCTACTGATATAGATTTAAAGAAATTTAATAATTTCTTTAAATATAAAGGTCTATCATATACAAATTCTAAAAAATTATTTTTATCATAAGGTTCATCTCTAACACCTTCTAGGTATCTTTCTATCTGTTTCGCATATTTACGAGGTCTACCTGGTGAACGTTTTACTTTGGGTTTGTCCTCTTTTGAGTTTATTTTTTTTTTTTCATTTTCATTTTCTTTTAGTTTCATAATAATATTATTAATAATTATTTTATAAATTATTAATTAATTAAGTTTTAATATATTAAATTTATATATTTTTTATAATTATATTATTTTAAATATGAATAATTTATTTGAATTACATATAAGTAAATTTAAAAATAAAAAATATAAATGGATATTTAATATAAATAAATTTAATTATTTTATTAATTATTTATTTAATGAAGATAATAATAGTTCATTTATTATAGAAGATAATAAATATGATTCTCTAATAAAAAATGATATTAAAATAAAATTTATGTTAAGTAAGAAATTATATATGCTTACTTTTATATTGACAGAATATTTAAATATGTATATATATAATTTAAATACTCCATATTATGTATTACCTTTTTATAAAGAAGATTATGAAAATATAAAAAATCTTTATAAAGATAAAATAAATACAAATTTTATATACTATTTAGATAAATATTATAATTTAAATAATATAAAAGATTTAAATGATATTAGAAGTTCAATATATTCTAATAATATATTAGATATATTAAAAAAAATAAATTTAAAAAAATTAAAAATAACAATTAATGTTTTAATTGAATTGTTAAAAAATATGTTTTGTAAAATATTAAATATTAATGAAAATAATTTATTAAATTATATAAAAAATTTAAAATATGATGAAAATATGATAACTAATATATTCTAATAATATAAGAAACTAACAACAATAATTCAAATTATTTATATTATTTAAATTAGTATTATTTATTTTAATAATATTATCTTTATTATATTCACTTTTCTTAGTTTTTATTTTAATTTTTATATTTTTTATAATTATCTTAAATATTTTATCAACATTATAACCAGTCTTGGCTGAAGTTTCAATAAAATTAATATTATTTTTTTTAGCAAAAGTTTTAGAATTATCAATATCAACTTTTTTTTTTTCTATTAAATCTGATTTATTACCTATTAAAATTATAAAACAATCTGGTAATATTTCTTTTAATTCCCTAATCCAATTTTTTGCATCTTCAAATGATTTTAAATTTGTTATATCATATACTATTAAAGCAACTTTAGAATTTCTATAATATATAGGTAATAAAGATTTATATTTTTCGGAACCAGCCGTGTCCCATACTTCAAATTTATATAATTGATTATTATGATTAAATTTTTTTACAAAAAATGCAGCGCCTAGAGTTGGTTCTTGAAATTCATTAAATACATTATTTAAAAAACGTAGTGTTAAACTCGTTTTACCTACAAATGTGTTTCCTAATAGAATTAGTTTTATATCAATTCTATTTTTCATAATTATATATTCATATTTTTATAATTTAATTCTATTAATATTTTAATTTTACTATATGGCAAAAAAATTATATTATACCACCTTTGGTGGTACTTTATGGACTTTGTCCCTCCCTTATTTTTTTATAATATATATTATTTTTATAAAAATTTCTTATAATAGCAATATCAAAAGGAGTTTGATTATATTTATTTTTTATATTAATATTTGCTTTATTATGAATTAAAAGATTAATAATATCATTATTTTTAACCCATGTGCTCCAGTGCAAGGGAGTATTTTTATATATATCTTGAATATTAACATCAGCATTATTTTCTATTAGTATTTTAACAACATTAAAATACCCATTCCTACAGGCATAATGCAGAGGTACTACCCCTCGCTTATCTTGACTATTTACATCTGTATTATTATTAATAAGAATTTTAACTATATTATAATATCCACCCGAAGAAGCATAGTGGATAGGAAGTCGATTATAATAATCTTTAATATTAATATTAATTTTAGAATCTAATTCTATTAACATTTTTATTATATTATAATCGCCATATTTACAAACATTATGCAATATCCTATTTTTTAATCCATAATAATATTCCAGTATTATATATATTATATTTATATCTTGAATATACATATATCATAATTTTTTAATAATATTTTTAATAATAAATAAAAATATTTATTATTTTATATATAAAAAAAAAATGAATCAGTATTATAAAATGCTATTGGGTTTTTTAATTATAGGAATTATAATTTATTTAATAATTCAATACAGAACAGATAATTATAAAAATTCTTTAAGAACTGATATATTATATTTTCAAGAAAGAAATGAAAATGATCCAAAATTAGAAGATCGAAATTGTGATTTATTAGAATGTTCATAATTTATAAGATATTTAATTATAACATTAAAAATTCATTAAGTTTTTTTTTTTTGAATTTCATTATAAATAAATAAATAAAATATTATTATATAATAATATTATGTTATTAAGAAATAATTTGACTAAAAAAGTTTATAAAGGCCCTCTTAAAGGTATAATTTTAGACTGGAGTGGCACAACTTGTGATAAATATGTCATTGCTCCAGCTGTAGTTTTTTATAATGTATTTAAAAAACATAATGTTCCTATTACTATGGGGGAAGCTAGAGAACCCATGGGTCTAAGAAAAGATTTACATATAAAAGCTATTACTGAAATCCCTTCAGTTAAAGATAAATGGTTTAAACAATATGGTCGATATCCAGATGATAATGATGTTTCTAATATGTTTAAAGATTTTGTTCCTATGCAATTAGATTGTTTAGATAAATATTCAGATTTAATTCCAGGAACTGAAGAAGCTGTTAAAATTTTTAGAGAAAAATTTAACTTAAAAATAGGCGGTACCACTGGTTTCACCCGAGAAATGGTTAATGTTTTATTAAAAAATACTGAAAAACAAAATTTAATGTTTGATTCATTTGTGGCAGGTGATGATATTTTTGAAGGGGCAGGTGCTCGTCCAAAACCATTTATGCTTTATGAAAATTTAATAAAATTAGATTTATTTCCAATAGAATCCGTTGTTAAGGTCGATGATACAATCGGGGGAGTAGGTGAAGGACTTAATGCTGGTTGTTGGACAATAGGTTTATCTCGATATTCAAATTACATGAATATAAATACTTTAGAAGAAGAAAATCAATTATCTGAACAAGAAATTAATATTAGACATAATCATTCCAAAGAAAAATTAAAAGAAACAGGCTGCCATTATGTACTAGATTCTATATCTGATATACCTGATGTATTAACTGATATTAATAATAGATTAGCAAATGGAGAAACACCTTAAATAATAAAATAAATATTTATTATATATAATAAAAAATATTTATTGTTATATATATATAAATAAAATGTATAAATATTTTATACCAATAATATTTATTATAATAGTAATTATTTACTTACAAATGCCTGTTTCTTTTAATTGTATGTCTGATAATTGTATCTCTAATTGTATGTCTGATAATTCTATTTATTTCAGACCATTATATAGTATGGACCCAGATTCTGTTATAAAAAGGTATGATTACAAAGTACCAGATAAAATAAATAAAATGGATGATTTAGCAATTTGGATTAAAAATCAATCACCTAATGCGGTAGGGTTTGTTATGGATCATAGGTTTTTTAATACTAAAAAACCTGTAAGAGTTGTAAGTGCTGTAATAAAATTAGGTGAAAATAAACCAGACCTGACTTTAGGTGCGCCATTATATTTATATAAATAATTTTATTATAATATAATACAACAATCTTTTAAACTTGTTTCATATGCAATGACAAGATTGTCAATTATTGCTGGTAGAAATAAATCTACTTGAGTTTTTATAACTTCTTTAGCATCATCATCTAAATTAGTTTCATCTATAATTTGATCAATTATAAATATTAATATTTTTTTTTTATCATAACCATTAATTTTTTTTTTGCTTAAAATTTTCACTATGTATGTTGCAATGCTAATAATAGTTGACAAACTAATATCATCATCATTTAAATCATCATTAAAATATTGTTTAACCTCCTTTTTAACATCTAATATAATTTTTTCATAATAATATGTAATAGGTTTTTCTTTTTTAATATTATTTATTAATTTTGATTTTTCTTCTATATCTTTTTTGTTGGTATTCATATTATATTATATTATATTATATTATATTATATTATATTTAATTATTAATTATATACTTAATTATGTAAATTTTACATTGTTAAAATCTAATGATGTAAATTTTACATTGTTAAAATCTAATGATGTAAATTTTACATTGTTAAAAATCTAATGATTGGGGCGGGACAAAATTTATCTATATTCTTATTTTTTAGTTTTTTTTTTTTGGTTTAACTGCTTTCTTTTTTGATTTAACATCTTTCTTTTTAGGTTTAACTACTTTTTTTTTTGGTTTAACTACTTTCTTTTTTGGTTTAACTGCTTTCTTTTTTGGTTTAACTGCTTTCTTTTTTGGTTTAACTGCTTTCTTTTTTGGTTTAA
>MDSW01024411.1_pt1 | contig 22651 bp, 12 predicted proteins | sample 811171 | NCBI WGS metagenome assembly MDSW01 (sample SAMN05326641, study PRJNA326480) | marine metagenome | isolation source: seawater | place: Atlantic Ocean: North West | collected 2012 | reverse complement strand
CCCCCCGCGCGCGCCCCTGCCCCGCGCACCTCCCCTCCCTCCCGCGGTCCCACCCCGTCGCTCGCGTGTTCCCCTCGCTCACTTCACTCCCTCCTCGCGTCTCGCCCCCCGCTTATTGACAGATCGAGGAGCGCAACCTCCTGTCGGTTGGGTACAAAAACGTCATCGGCGCTCGCCGCGCGTCGTGGCGCATCCTGTCCTCGATCGAGGATAAGGAGCGCGCGAAGAGCAACGACCAGAACGTGGGCTCCATCCAGTCGTACCGCGCGAAGGTGGAGAAGGAGCTCACGGACATCTGCGAGGAGATTTTGCACATCCTCGACGCGAACCTCATCGTGGACTCCGCCTCGGACGAGAGCAAGGTGTTCTACTACAAGATGAAGGGCGACTACTACCGCTACCTCGCGGAGTTCTTGACGGGGGACGACCGCGCCAAGGTGTCCGGCCTGGCGGACGAGGCGTACGCCGAGGCGACGAAGATCGCGCGCGACGAGACCCCGGAGAAGGGCCTGCCCCCGACGCACCCCATCCGGCTCGGCCTCGCACTCAACTACTCCGTGTTCCACTTTGAGATCCAGAACAAACCCCAGGAGGCGTGCGCGCTCGCCAAGCAGGCGTTCGACGACGCCATCGCCGAGCTCGACACGCTCAGCGAGGAGAGCTACAAGGACTCCACCCTGATCATGCAGCTCCTGCGCGATAACCTCACGCTCTGGACGTCCGACATCAACGACGGCGACGAGGGCGAGGAGGGCGACAACTGATCGGTCGAGCGAGCGAGCGAGCGGGGGTGTGTGCGGGGGCGGGGCGCGACGCGGCGCGTCTCGGTTCTCGGTCGCGTCGAGGAGATGATGGTTCCCGCGAGCGCGCGCCGACGAGGGCTACGTAGAGCCCTCGCGCGCGCGCCGCGGTTTTTCTTTCGAGGGAGAGGGGGAGAGGAGGGCGACGCGCGCGCGGCAAACGCGTCGATCTCGCGCCCGAGATGGAATAATGTTCATCGTCACGTCCGCGGACTGAAGAAGACTCTCGTCGCGCCTCACGTCGTTCGCGTCGTCGGATCGTCTCGTCACTCGCTCTCGCTGTCGCTCCCTTTCTTCTTCCGCTCCTTGCTTCGCTTGGGCCCGCCGAGGTACGATTTCTTCCGCTCCTCCTTCGAGAAGGAGGTTCGCCCCGGGAGCGCCTCCTTCTTCGGGCTCCACGCCCCGTCGCTCGCGGAGGACCCGTGCCCCCCCCCCGCGCCGACGCCGAGGCCCCCGCTCTTGTTTCGCCGGAACTTCCAGAGGTACGTCTCGAGATCGTCCAGGGTGAGATACGCCGCGTTCTTCTCCCTCTTCGCCGCCGCGTTGTCCTTCCCCTTCTCCTTTCCCGCCGCCGCCGCCGCCGCCGCCGCCGCCGCCGCCGCCGCCGCGGCTTCTTCGTCTGCGGCCCTCCTCGGGGCTTTCGCGCGGTCGTTCTGCACGGGAAACTGCCGCACGAGCGGCAGCGACGCGGCGTCCTCGGACTTGCGCCTCTGCCCGGTGACCGCGCCTGGCGAGACGCTCGCCTTCTCGCGGCGGTGCGCGTCGGCGGCGGCTTTCTCGAACTCCTGGATGACGTTGCGCTTGAACGGGTCGAGGCCGACGCCGGTGCTGAGCAAAATCTCGACGCGGAATCGTCTCGGGTCCGTCGGGGCGAAATCGAAGCGCTCGTACATGCGGAACACGATGTGCGTGAGGTAATCGAGGTCGCCGATGTTCTCCAGCGTCTCCATCGAGCGCGAGAGCAGAGACGGCGGCGCGTTGGCGAGGTCGGGCCCCGCCCCGGGCGAGGACGCCCCCGATCTCGGCGACGCGGCGGACGCGGCGGACGCGGACGCGGCGGACGCCCCCGGGGGGAACCCCGGCACGCCTCCTCCGCCCGGGGGTCCCGCGGGGGTCCCCGATCCTTCCCCGATCCTTCCGAACTGCGCCACCTCGAGGTTGCAGTACCTCAGGACGTTCAGGAGCGAGTGGATGTGCGACTCGGACGTGAAGTACAGCCTCGTGCGCACGTGTCTGTGCGGCGAGTGCACGCCGACGGTGTTGGCGATGCGGTGGTTCAGACGCGTCGTGCTCAACTCCTCCTCCTCCTCCTCCTTGAGCGCCGCCGCGTCCTCCTCGTCCACCTCGGGCAGACCCCGCGGGTCCCGGGCGTCTTCGCCGGCGCCGAGCGGGTCGCTCGCGGCGGCGGCGTGGTGCGCTTTCTGCGCGCCGCGGCGAGCGCCGCCGCGATCGCCGCCGCCGCCCGCCTGGGAGGTGTCGGATTCGGACCCGCCCGTCGCTCGCCCGCCCCCGTCGCTGGAGAAACAGCCGTCGCGACTCTCGCGCGAGAGCGCGCTCCCGCCCTGCTGCGGCGCGACGTGCGACTGCGGCATGCCCACGAACGTCTCCTCGCGCGTGGTGAACATGTCCTGCAGAAGTTTTAAGAGCAGGGAGTGCGCGATGGTGCCGCCGATTCTGAGCTTGCTCTGCGGGTGCGTGCCGTACTCGTTCGGGACGACGCCCTCGGCGAGGCGCCGCGAGACGCGGTAGAGCTCCTCGAGGCCGTCCAGGGAGAGGTGCGAGTTGTGGATGGCGTCGTACTTCGCCGCGTCGTACACGTCCGGAACCTTCGAGATGTCGAACCGACCCTTCCTGGGGTGGTAGATGTCCTGCTGAAGCTTCTTCCAGCGCGCGTGCATGAGAAGAAAAGATTCCCCGCCCGCGGGCACGCTCGCCACCCGCAACGCCCCCAAGCCGCCCTCGGGGATGCTCCCGCGAGGCGCGAGCGCGCCCAGAGCGTCCACCCACGTCGTCGGCGACCCCACGGGCGCCGCGCCGGCGGCCGTGGCGCTGCCGGCGGTGGCGTTGCCGCCGCTCATCACCCTCCCGCCCGCGTGCTCCGCGCCCGCGACGTGATGCACCTTGCCGTGCTGGAAAATCTCGCGCCGGAGCTGGTGCGTCAGGCTCCCGATGAGCTCCACCATAAGGCGTAAGAGCTTGAGCGATTCCGCGGGAACGCCGGGGGGACGGCGCGTGATGGACCCCTCCACGCTCGCGCGAATCTCGTCCGCGTCGAACGGGTCGCCGACGTCCAGAGACGTGCGCCGCGCGAGGCGAGGCGCGGATCCCGCGGCGGACCCGGCCGACCCTTCGTAGGTACCCGCCTTCGTCGGCGAGTCGCCCGCCCTCGTCGCGAAGTCCTCGGGGAGACCCATCGCGAGGCGAGATTTAAGCAGCGCCTTCGCGTCGCCCGCGTTCCAGCTGCTCCGCGGCTGGTGATCCGCCTGCGATCCCGCGCCGCCGCCCTGCGCCGCCGCGGCGCCCACGGAGCCGCGCCGCCGGAAGCCGCCGGGGGACCCAGGATCGGACGACGCGTCCGCGCCGCCGCTCTCCCGGTCGTCCGCCGCCGACACCTCGAGGCCGCGCATCTCCCGAGTCAGCGCGGACGTCCGAGAGGGGGGATCGCGAGCCCCGCCGGGCGGGTGGTCCTCCTCCTCATCCTCCTCATCCTCCTCCTCGGCGCGCTTCTGGAGGTCGTTCTCGGACGAGCGTTTACGCATGGAGGGCTCCTCGGGCGAGCGGCCCTTCTCCTCCGCGGACGCGATCGAGCGTCGAGCCGTCTTCAGCGCGCGGCTGCGGTCGGCGGCCATCATGGTATACGAGCGCGAGGCGTCGTGGACGTCCGCGGGCGAGCCGCCCCTTACGCCGCCGGTCCCGAGGATCGCGTCGGCGCGCTCGACGCCGGCGGACGCCGCCGGGGTCGGATCGCCCGAGGCCCCGTCCGGAGCCGACGCGCCGGGGCCCGGGCCCGCGTCGGCGTCGGCGTCTGCGGACGCGCGCCTCGACGACGAGGCGCCTTCCTTCCCCGGGCTCGTCGTCGTCTGGGCGGGTTGCCTCCGCGCGGGCATGGCCATGGGCGAGTTCGACGACCGGCGGAGGTACCCCACCGGCCCCGCGCGCTCGATGTCGTCGTCGATGACGGCGGTGTCCGAGGTGGAGTACTCCTTGTTCATCTTCCCGCCCCCGCGCGCGTGCCCCTCGGTCATGATGTTGTACAGCTTCTGCTTGGCGTGCAGGATGTCCTCCTCCACCTCGTGCGTGACGAAGTCCAGGAGTTTCGCGTCTTTGTTCACGAGCGACGCCAGGATGGGCGTGAGCTGGTGGTTCTCCGTCTCCAGGTCGAGCAGCCCCTTCGCGAACGCCGCGGCGGTGATCTGAACGCGACCCTCGTCCGAGCTGTAAATTTTCAAGTCGTGCCTGTACGTGCTGTGCAGCCGGAGCAAACCGTCCGTGCCCGCGCCGCGGTCGTAGTAGTTCCCGCCGGGGTACATCCGCATGCGGAAGTCGCGCCCCAAAAACTCCGCCTGGTTCTTCCCCAGGTGCGTCAGCACGCCCCCGAACTTCAGAATCAGCAGCGCCTCCGTCACGCGCTCCGCGGGCGGGTCCTTCCCGTCCGCGCCGCGCGGCTCGCGCTCGCGCTCGGGCACCGGCTCCCACGCCAACGGCTTGAGCTGCGCCTTGCGGTTGATCCCGCTGAAGTGCCCGCCCTCCTGCAGGATGCTCACCACCTGCTTCCACTGCTCGAGCTCCTCCTCCCACTCCTCGCGGCTCTGCCCGCCCTCGGGCGTGCTCGCGCCGATGGGGAACTCCGCCGCCACCCCGCCCGACCCCGACCCGGATTCGACGCCGCCGGTTCCTTCGCCGGAGGATTCGTCGGAGCCGCGCCGGCGAGGCGAACGCTCGCCGACGTCGGGATGGAACCGCTCGCCCTCGCGGAGGCTGTCGCTGTACAGGACGCGACAGATGTTGAGGAGCTCCTGGAGCCTCTGCGGGGTCTTGAGCTTCGCCTGCTTCCGCGGCCTCCCCGCGGTGCACCGCGCGAGCAGGTCGAGCAGAGGCGCGTGCCGAACTTTCATCTTCATCTTCTGCTTGGGCGTGCGGTCGCCGTGGCGAATCACCGCGAGCACCGCGCGGAGCTCCTCCGGCGGCTTGTCCTCCTTCTTCGCGCGCGTGAGCCGCGCCGTCTTCTTCGCCGCCGACCCCTCGTGGGGTTCGCCTCCCGACCCCTCGTGGGGTTCGCCTCCCTCCGAGTTGGGGTTCGCCTCGTCCGTCGTCTCCTCCGCCGCCGTCTGCGCCTCGGCGGTGATTCTGTGATCCGGCGCGACGGCGCGCAGGATCATCGCGCGGAGGCACAGACTCGCGTCGTCGAAGTACTTGGTCGAGTTCTTCACGAAACTCCACCCGTTCACGTCGCACACGTAGCTCCGGCCCTTGGTCCGGAGCAGGTCGAACCCGCAGACCATCTGCCCGAACGCGAGGCACACCCGCCGCGCGATCTCTTTCTCCTCCGGCGTCAGCAACACGGGAAACCGCTCCTCCTTCCCGTTGGCGTCGCGCTGCACGCGGCCGTCCACGACGGGGCTCTTCCGCGCCTCCGCGTGCGCGTAGTTGGGCCCCACCGTGTACACCTTCACGTCCGTCCCGCCCGTGGACATGAAGTTCTCGTAGATGAAGCTCGTGTCTCGCCGGACGACGCTGTACGGCTTCTCGCGCCCGTCCGCGGGCGGCGGCGGGTAGTACTTGCTCGCCTGGTTGCCGATCTTCCTGAAGAGCGCCTTGTACCCGCCTCCGACGGTGTGCGGGTAATAGATGCAGATGTTGTGGTTCTCCGCGTCCGCGGGTTTCTCGACGAACGGTTTGGCGATTTTCTGGTCCCCGAGCGCGACGTAGTCCTCGTACTCCTCGAAGCCCTCGGCCTCGAACAGCGCGGCGTGGTCGGGCATGATCCCTCGGGGGCTCGGCTCGTTTCGGTTGACGACGACGTGCGGCGGGACCGGGATGCCGTTGTCCTGCAGCGTCTTGTACACGAGGCGGCGGTCGAGGAGGTCCCACTGGCGGTTCAGGTTGTTCACCACGAACGGCTTGTGCAGCTTCGCGTACGCCTCCGCCTTCGCGAGGGGGAACCCGTCGCTGAACCAGGAGAGCAGGGCGTCAACCTTCGGCCACTCCTCCACGGGCTCGCGCAGGATGCGCTCGTCGCCGAAGACGAGGATCTCGAACTCGCCGAACTTCTCCAGGCGCGTCAGGATGGCGCTCATCGCCTTCGACTTGGCCTTCTTCTCCATGGCGCACACGCCGACGATGATCTTACGGTTCGTGACCGGCATCTCGGCCGGACGAGGGAAGGAGGCGCGCGCGCGGGGGAAGACGAACAGGAATAATCCAATCTAGGGCACGCGCGCCGCGAAGGTCGGGCCCAGAGCAGGGACGGGTGCCGGCGCGCGTCGAACGCGACGCCGAGACCACGAGGCGCGCGCCGCGGAGCTCCGGGGAGAAAGCGCGCGAGCGCGCCGACGCGAGCGCGGAGCGGGCTCGCTGAGCAGCCTTCGCGCGAGAGAGTCTGCCCGAGCCTCCATCAGACGCGCCGCAGAACTGCTCGCGAAACGCGTCGTTGGCGCTCGCGGGAGATTCGACTTTGCTGGGTGATGGCGCGATCGGCGCGCGCGCACTGCGGCACCGGTCATTCGACCGTTAAAAAAGCTCCGAGACTCCACGTGTCGTCGTTTCCGATGCCGGCGCGCGGGGCACTTCGCGACGCGCGCCGAGGACGCGCGGACGCGCGTCTTCCGCGGCCTCGCGCGCACGCCCGCCTCGATCGCCATGTCCGCGCTCTCCGCCCGCCGGTCGCCCCTCGCCCCTCGCGAGAACGCCGCCGCGGCCGGCGTCTCCCCGCCCCCGCGCTCGTCCCCCGAACCCACCCCCGACGCCGTAACGTCCCGGGGCGAACGCCCCGGCGCGAACGCCGGCCTGACCGCCCTTCTCGCGGCGCGCAAGTTCCGCGCGAACGCGGCGTCCCCCTCGGCGCGCGCGGCGGCGGCGTCCGCGGGCGCGAAGCTCCGCGCGGAGCTCCCCCCGGGACCCCTGCCGGACTCCAAGTCCCCGTCCCTCTCGAAGACGCTCGCGCGCATGCGAAGCCCGGACGGCATGACCCCGGGCGACCGCCGACGAAAGGCGGAGAAGCTCCGCGAGATGCAGGCCGCGATCGACAAGGAAAACGCCGACCCCGAGGTGAACGTCCCTCTCGCCTCGCCTCCCTCGGGCGCTGACGCCGCGTCCCCGTCGCCGCCGAGGTCGGAGGTGTCGGAGTCCGAGTCCCCCGCGTCGGCGGCGGCGCCGCGCGACGAAACCGACGCCGGTTCGCTCGAAAACGTTGTCCCCGCGGACGAGTTCGTCTTCTCCACCCCCGCGCCGCCGAACGCGTCCGCGGCGATCGAGGCACCTCCGCCTGCGACGCCGCTCACCACCGGCGGGCACGTCAAGGCCGCGGTCGCCGCGATCGAGCGCGAGAACGCGGCGCGCGAGGCGGAGGCGAGGCTTCGCGCGGAACGCGAGCTCGTCGAGCGGGCGGCGGCGCGGGCGGCGGCGGAGGCGGCGCGCGAGCGAGCCGCGGCGGACGCGGAGCGCCGCGCGAGGGAAGAGAGGGCGCGCGCCGAGGCGGCGCTCGAGGCGGCGGCGCGCGAGCGCGAGGCGAGGCGCGAGCGCGCGCTCACGCGCGAACGAGAGCGCGAGGTGCGCGTTCGAGCGGCGACGAAGATCCAAGCCTCGTTTCGCGCGCGCGTCGCGAGGGCTCGAGCGAAGGACGAAGCGGCGGCCGCCGCGAGCGCATCGCTCGCGGCGAAGACGGCCGAGTCGGACGCGTTCGCGCGCGAGACCGCCGCCGCCGCGAACGCCGCGTCCGCCGCCGCGGACGCCGCAGCCGACGCCGCCGCCGACGCGGAGCCGAGGCGCCGAGACGAACGATCCGCCGAAGACGCGAAGAAGAAGCGCGTCGCGCCGGCGATTTCGTCGCCGGGATCCGCCCCCCCGCCCGCCTCCGCGCCGGGGACGCCCGACCTCGTCGAGGATCCGATCGCATCACCCGTCCAACCGCGGATGCACACGGGAGAGACCCGTCGAATCGGTTCGGCGACGAACCCGGCGACGAACCCGGTGACGAACCCGGTGACGAACCCGCCGACTCCCGCGACGGAGTCTTCGGCGGACCCGGCGCCGATGTATTTCCCCCTCGCGCGCGACGACGACGAAGACGACGACGACGACGACGACGACGCGCGCGAAGATGAAGACGCGCCGATCCCCCCCGGCTCGGCGGCGTCCCGGAACGAGCGCCCCCTCCCGCGCGCGGCGTCCTCGCGCGCGCACCACCGCCTCCCCCCCGCGCCTCGCTCGTACTCCCCCGCGCGCACGGCGACGACGGCTGACGCGGACGACGAGCTCCCCCTCCACGCGGCGCTCGACGCTCGCGCGGACCCCGACCTGATCGCTCGCCTCGTCGCCATCGACCCCGGGGGCGTGTTCGCGAAGGACCCGAGCCGCGGCGGGGACCTCCCTCTCCACGTCGCCCTCCGCCGCGCGCACCCCCCGAGCGTCGTCGAGAGGCTCCTCGCGGTGTTCCCCGAGGCGGCGCTGCGGCGGAGCGCGAAGGACTCGGCGCACCCCGCCGAGCTCGTCGACGCGTGCTACTCCGACCGAGCTTACGCGCGCGGGGCGGCGCGCGCGCTGACCCGCGCGACTGGCGAGACCCGGCGGAACGCCGAGGGGAAGCGGGGAGGAAGCGGGGGCGGGTGTTCGTCGTCGTCCCGGCGTGGGCGGCGCGGTCACGGCGTGAACGACGGGAAGACGCTCGCGGTCGCCGCCGTGACGCGCGCCGCGGTCATGGCGGGGCACGCGGCGGGGCGCGTCTCGAGGTTCGCGCGCACGACGCTCGTCAAGCTCGTCGTCGGGCTCGAAGACGGCGAGGAGAAGGATCGAGGCTCGAAGAAGAGCGCGAGGGACGAGGAGGCGGAGGATGATGATGACGCGCGCGCGGCGGTCGGGGAGAGCGCGCCCGGCGGCGACTCGAACGGGGTTTCGCGCGACGACGATCCGAACGACGACGCGCGGTCGATGGCCTCGTCGGGGACGAGGGGTCGCCGAGCGCTGTTCCCCGACGAGGCGTGCGTTTTCGGGGGCGAGCGTCGGCGGGAGGTTGGGCGGAGACGGAAGGCGCGCGCGTCTCGCGCGCGGCGGCGCGCGGTCGCGTCGGCGATGGACGCGGCGGCGACGGCGGCGACGGGGGCGTGCGCGGCGCTCGCCGCGGCGCTCGCGGTGAGGGCGCTCGCGTTTTCTCGCGCGGGGCGGGCGGCGCCCGAGCGCCTTCTCGAGCCCCGAGCTGCTTTCTCGAGCGCGAAGACGACGGAGAGACGAACCCTCCCGACGCGTTCGGCTGGCGGGGGCGGGGGCGCGAGCGGTCCGCCGCGAGGCGCGGAGACGGAGACGTTCGTAGAGCTGGACGTCGCGCTCGTGGAAATCGCGGTCGAGCCCGTCGCCGTCCCGCCGGAGCACGTCCTCCGCGTGGACTTCACGTGAGCGCGAGTACGACCGTATGATACGCCTCCGGAACGGAGTACGTACCCCAGTACCGGTGAAACGACGTACCTATAAAGGACGCATCAGCACGTTATAAAGGACTCGTCGCGTCGCCGTCATTTTTTACTTTCGTACACACGCTTGATACCGTTCCGCGGCGGACCCGTCCCTCCGCGGCGGCCTCCGTCCCTCCGCGGCGGCCTCACGGCCGCATGAGGTACATGAGTATCCCCCCCGCGATTCCGACGTTGAGGCTCTCCATCTCCCCCGGCATGGGAATGGCGACGGGGCGACACCTCTCGAGCGCGTCGCGCGAGAGCCCCCTTCCCTCCGCGCCGAGCGCCAGGCACACCCCCCCGCCTCCTTCTTCCCCCCCGCCTCCTTCGCCCCCGCCGCGGAAGATGCGCGCGTCCGTCGCGTCCGCGGCGTCGGGCGCGGTCGGCTCCGCGCAGAACCTCGCGATGCCCCGCTCGTCCGTCGCCGCCTCAAGCTCGTCCCAGGTGACCCGCGCCATCGGCAGGCGGAACACCGCGCCCCTCGCCGCGCGAAGCGCCTTGTCGTTGAAGGGATCGCACGTGCCGGGGAGGAGCGCCGCCGCGTCCCACCCGAGCGCCAACGCGGTGCGAACCAACGTGCCGAGGTTGCCCGGGTCCTGGATCCCGTCCAGGGCTAACACGCGCCGGGGGCGTGAGTGTGACGCCGGGTGTACCGTTAACGCGTGCGATAAGCCGCGGGAGAGGTCCGGGACGGCGAGCTCGGCGACGGCTTCGACGCGGTCGGCGGAGCGCAGGCCCGCGGCTTTCTTCAGCACGCGCTCGGGGGCGCGCAGGACGCGCCCGGCGACGACGCCGCGGGGGGCCTCGGCGTCGTCCGCGAGGATCAGCGTCTTGGCCTTCACGCGCGAGGCGGTGGACGCTGCGGACGCGCCGCAGATCTCCTCGAGGAGGCCCGCGCCGGCGACGACGACGGAGCCCGACCGTTCGCGGTGCGCGCGATCCTTGACGAGCTTCGCGAAGTGCTTCACCGTCGCGTTCTCCGAGCTCGTCACGCGCTCATCGCGCGCCGCCGCCGACGCGTCGTCCGGGGACCCGCGCGAGGCGACGGCGACGCGGAACGCGCGCGTCGCGGGTCGCCCGCCCCCGCCGGGGCGCGACGCGCGGCGTCGGCCGGCGAAGGACGCGCCGCGAGCGGCGACGACGACGACGCCGCCGCCGCCGCCGCCGCCCGTCGGCGTGCCGGTTCGCGACCAGACCCGGGACGACGCCAACCGACGCGTCAACCCGCGCAGCGCGACGCTCGCGCGACACGACATCCGCGAACCCGACGCCGCGTCGCGACGCGAGGGCGAGGCAGGGCGACGGACGAAGCGCGGGGTGGAAGCCCGAGCCCGAGCCCAAGCCCCGCGCGAGCGGAGTGTCGTGGTAATCTGAACACCGCCAGACGTCGTTTGCTGTGACTCATCAGGTGCGCATGCGCGCGCCTGATGCGAGCCGGGGTGATCATCACGTGTTCGCTGAGATGCCAGACGAGTTCGTCACGTGAAAATACGACTCCTCCGCCCTCTTTGGTGGCTATCTCTTCTTCCCTCCGCCCGCTTCGCTCTTCCCCCAGTCCACGATGGGCCAGTTCCTCTCCTCGGCGTGTTTCCTCAGCCTCGGGTCCGGGTTCACGACCACCGGGTGCCCGACCATCTCCAGCAGCAGGACGTCGGACATGGAGTCGCTGTAGAAGTGACTCAGCGCGAGGTCCACGCCGTTTTCGTCGGCCCACTTTTTCGTCTCGCGATACTTGCCGTCGCCGTACGCGACGGCGGCGATCTCCCCCGTCAACCTCCCGGTCCCCTCGTCCACGCGCATCCGGCTGGAGACGATCTGGCTCGGGTCCGTCTCGCACCCGAACAGCTTCGCGGCGTACCTCGCGGCGTACTGCCACGAGCTCGTGCACATGATGCACCTGACGCCGTCCTCCCTGTGCGCTTCGAGGACGGCGAGGTACCCGGGACGCACCCTGTGCGCGAGCTTCTCGTCAAAGAGATTCTTCACCTCGCGGCGAAGGACGCGCTCGGACTTGCCCGCGTACGCCATCGCCGCCTCCGCGCCCGCCGCCTCCGCGCCCGCGCCCTGGCCCATGGCGTACCGGGTGAACCAGTAGATCGCGGTGAGGATGAGCTTGGGGGTGACCCTGCCCGCGAGGATCTCGCGCTGGACCCAGTGCTTGTTGCTGTTGGTGTCGATGATGGTGTGGTCGAGGTCGAAGAAGGCGACGCCGACGAGCGCGGGGGGCGCCTCCGGCGCGTCGTCCGCGACCGCGGAGGCGTCTCGCGGCTTGGACGCGTCGTCGGTCGCGCGACGGCCGAAGCCGAGGCGAAGCGCCCGCGCGGGGCGCGGCGCGCCGAGGCCGGCGCCGGCGACGACCGCGACCGCGAGCGCGCCGCGAGAGACGACGCGCGATCGCGCGAGGCGCGTCGGGTGGCGACCGGCGCGACCGGCGAGCGCGTCGCCGCGCGAGCGCGCGGACGCGTCGCGGGGCGAGCGCCGCCTCGAGGGAGGGGCGCGGCCGCCCGAGGGGAGGCCGTGGTGGGGGCCGGGGACGGACGCGGACATCGCGGATGGGGTGGCGCGCACGGCGGGAGTGGCGAGAGCGCTATCCACTCACGCATTTGACGCGCGGGTGCCGAGGCAGTTCAGTGGCGGACGGCGCGTGATGTCGTCGGCCGGGGGAGCTCACCCACGATAAAAAAACCGCGGCGCGCTTTCCGCGCCAATCCTAATTTGGGGATCCGGAAAAGAAGGAGGGGCTTCTCCCCACCCCGCGCGGCCACCCACGCGGTCAGAGCTCGCGGCGCCCATGACGACGGGTTCGCGCGTCGCGCGCGAGCGCGCGGGCGGGGACGCGAGCGGCAACCGCGGCGCCAGAATGATGAAGGTGCGCGGCGAACCCGCGCTCGACCCCGCCTCCTCGTCGCGAGACGATAATCGCGGAATCGCCCCCTCGGCGCGCGTCTCTCACCGCCCAATCTCGCTCGCCTCGCTCACCGCCCGCCCACCTTCCTCGCTCCCCGCAGGCCGGCTCGTCGCTCGAGACGTTTTACGCCGACAACGAGGACCTCGTCGGGTCGCTGGACGTGTCGTTCCGCGACGGCGCCGGGGAGGCGCGGATCTCCGAGGCGGCGTACGAGGCGCGCTTCACGAAATCCTCGGAGACGGAGGTGGATCGCCGCGCGACGGCGGTGATGGCGCACGCGCAGCTCGCGGGCGTGATCGAGTCCATGTGCCCCGGGGTCGTCGCGGAGGAACTCGACGTCATCGATCCGCTCAAGCTCGTTCGACTCGGGATGGGCCCCGAGCACTCGGTCGGTCTGTACCGCGCGCTGTACAAATTCACGCAGAAGTGCCTCGAGTCCCACGAGAGGGTCCGCGAGTCGCTCGCGCCGCTTGGCCCGGAGAAGCGCTCGGAGCTCCTGACGCACGTCTGGCGCGTGTACGCCGCGGCGTGGGAGTCCAGCGCGGGGGAGGCGTTCCCGTCCACGGTCGCGGACGCGAAGGCGCTCAAGCCCGAGCTCGAGCGAACGAGCGCGGCGATGAATGCGCTCGCGAGGGAGATCGACGACGCGCGAGCGAGCGCCGAATCCGCCGCCGCCGACGCAGAAAAGGCGACCGCGCGCGCGGAGTCCCTCGAGCCGCTCGTGCTCGAGGTGGAGACGCAGACGACGCGCGCGAGAAAGGCGGAGGCGGAACGCGACGAGTGGCGCGCGAAGCACGAGGCGACGGAGGCGAAGCTCGCCGCCGCGGAGGAGGCGGCGGCGTCGGCGGCGAAGGCCGCCGCCGAGTTCGCGGAACGCGCCGAGCGAAGGGAAGCGGAGCTCCTCGCGAACGCCGAGAAGGCGGCTGCCGAGGCGGCCGAAGTGCTCGCGGCGACGAAGAGGAGCGCCGCGGCGGATCTGGCGGTGCCGACGTCGCAGCTCGCGGATGCGTATTCCGCTCGCGACGCGGCGACGCGCGGCGAGAAGGACGCCAAAAAAATCACCGGGGCTCTCAAGGCGGACATCGCGTTTCTCCGCGAGAAGCGCGGAAGCGCGGAGGCTGAGAAGCAGACGGCGCTCCTGCGCGCGCGGGAGGCGGAAGACAGGGAGCAGAACGCGGTGAAGACGGCAAAGGCGGCGACCGCGAAGGCTGAGGAAGCTTCCGCGCGCGCGGCGGAGGCGGCGTCGCGCGCCGACGCCGAAGCCGAGCGCGCGTCCAACGCCACCGCGAGGGTGCTCCTCCTCACCACGTCGCTCGCGAAGCAGAAGAAGCGCGTGGAGGCGCTCGAGAACTCGGACGTGAAACAGGCGCTCTCGATGGCTCTGGCGCGGGCGGAGGACGCGGAGTCGACGCTGGAGGAGACGTCGCGCCGGTGCGAGGCGCTGGAGACCCGGTGCAAGGCGCTCGAGCTCGAGGCGGAGAAGAGCGAGAAGGAGCGCCGCGCCGCGGAGCGCCGGGCGAAGTTGGCGGAGGCGAAGGTGGCCGAGCTCGAGGCGGTCGTCGCGGCGCGCGACGCGACGATCGCGACGCTGGAGGAGCAGCTCGAGGCGGAGCGCCGGAAGGTGACGTCGCTCGAGGCGAAGGTGGCGGAGCTGGGCTCCATCGTCGACCGTCTCACCGCCGACGTCGAGCGGCTCACCGCCGAGCTCGAGCGCGAGACGGCGCTCAGGAAGACGGCGCAGGGCAAGGTGCGAGACATGAAGGCGAAGACGCTGGAGACGCTCGCGAGCTCGAACGAGCGCGCGGAGAAGATCGCCGACGCGTCCGAGCGCGTCGCGGCGAACGCGTCGACGGGTTTGGCGAGCGACGACGCGCGGTGGGGCGAGACGGCGGCGGAGATTGAACGCTTCTGCGAGGAGAAGGGCGCGGAGTTGGCGTCGGCGGAGTCCGCGCTGACGGAGTGGACGGGCGAGATCGCGCGGGTCTCCACGCAGGCCATGGACAAGGCCAACGCCGCGGTGGCGCAGCTCGTGAAGACGACGAAGGAGCTTCACGAGACGCGCGCCGAGCTCGCGGCGACGAAGGAGGAGCTCAAGCTCACCAAGCACGACCTCTCGAAGACCGCCGCGGAGCTCGAGACGACGGCGGAGAAGCTGAAGAAGACCAAGGCGGAGCTCGAGACGTCGAAGGAACGCGTGTTCGCGCTCGAGGAGCAGACGACGCACCTGGCCGCGGAGCTCGAGACGACCAAGGCGGAGCTGGCGACCATGACCGGGAAGTACGAGGAGGAGAAGGAGGGCCGCGCCGTCGCGGAGGTTGCGAAGAGCGCGTTTCGGATGCTCAAACACAAGTACCAGGCGGAGGCGGAAAACAAGACGGAGGAGCTCGACGACGCCAACGAGAACCTCGCGAGCGCGAAGCGGGGAAGGGCCAGGGCGAACGCCGCCGCCGCGGAGGCCAAGGTGAGGCTGGCGCTGGCGAAGAAGGACGGCGGCGGCGGCGGCGGGAGAAGGGGCGCCGGCGCGGAGGAGGAGGACGGGACGCAGCCGTACGTCTCGGACGCGAGGATCATGGACGGAACGCCCGCGGACCTCGTGCCGTACCAGAAGGGGCTCACCGAGGAGTACCACGCGGCGAGCGTCGCGCTCAAAAAAACCGCGGGGGGGTGAGGGAAGCGGCGACGCGCCGGGACGGACGAGAAAAGGCGCGAGCGAACCGATCGAGCCGAACGTTTTTTTTATGCCATTCATCTACCAGTACTTTTGAAAGTAGACTACTTTGTGTATCATTCATCTATCCGCTCGACGCCCGCGCCGCCCGCGCCGCCCGCGCCGCACGCGCCGCACGCGCACGCCTCCGCGGCCCCGCACGTCACCGCTTCCCCCTCGCCGCCCGCGTCCCGCGCGCGCTTCGCGTTCTCGATCGCTTCGTCCGCGAGCGCGGCCATCTCGCGCTCGGCGGCGTCGGCGGCTCGGCGACGCGCCGCCTCCGCCGCTTTCTCGGCGGGCGTTTTCTTCTCGGCGTCCACCGCGTCCCCGCCGAGCGGCTTCCCGCTGCTCTCTCGCGTCGCGGCCATGGCCTCGTCCTCGCTCCACGTCTCCTCGTCGCTCGACCGCGCCGCCTCGGCGCCCCCGAGCCGGTTCGCGGCGTCGCGCGATCGGCCCGCCCAGTCGAACTCGCGACACTCGACGTTGAGCTGGGAGCAGAGCCGCTTGAAGTGAACGTCGTGCGGGCCGTGGACGTTGTGCGTGAGCTCGTGCAGGAGCGTCTCGCGAACGCGCGCGTACCGGCGGAACCCGCGGAGGTCGTCCGTGCGCAGGCGGAGGTGGATCTCCTGGCCGCGGTTCACGTTGTACCCCAACACGCACGACTCGCTGACGCCCACCTTGCCCTCCGGGGGCATCTCCGCGAGCAGCGGCACCTTCCATCGGTGCTTCGCCATGACGCCCAGGATGCCGGGGTCGCGCGCGAGCTTGTGAAGGAGCGCGAGCGCGCTCGACGCGGGCGGGTGCACGGAGGGAGGGACCGGGAGGGGGCGGTACTCGCCGAACGTGTACGGGTGCGCCGCGGAGGAGGGCGGGCCGGGGTCGCGGCGTCGCGCCGCGCCGGGGGGCGCGCCGCTCGCGGACGAGGCCCCCGCGGACGGGCGCGAGGCGTGGCCCTTCCTGCGGCGTCGCGCGCGGAGAGCCTCCTCGTCGAACCCGGCGACGCGGTGGTCCACCGCCGCCGCGGCGTCCAGGGCCGCGATGGCCGCGGCGGGGGTGCCCACGAGCATGAACGGTTTCGGGGCGTCCGCGAGGCCCGGGACGTCCGCCACCAGGAGGCGCGCGTCCGCGTCGCGCCCGGGGAGGAGCACGCCCCCGGGTCGACTCCGCACGCCCAAGATCTTCTGCGTCGCGACGGAAGCCTTCGTCGCGTCCTCGAGCGACGCGCCGAGGTCGCCCACGCTCGCGTCCGGGGAGACCGCCACCGAGTGGACCGCGCCGCGGTACGTCACGCGGACGGTGTGCGAGGCCATGGCCGGAGCGGGCGAGCGGCGCGGAGTGGCGCGGCGAGGGTTCGCGAACGTTCACGAAGTTGACGTTTCTATAACGCGATCGCGAGACGAAGATGACGACCGATGTGAAACCGGGGGCCCGCTCGATCTCGACTCGCCACGTGTCGGCGACTCCATCGACGAGCTCCGCGGTGCCGACTGCGGGCGGGGACCGCGCACCGCATCCCACTCCGCCCGCGCGCGCGCTCGACGATGTCGGGCGCGCGTCCCGCGCTCGGCGCTCCCGCTCTCGGCCGCGCGCCGATCCCGCGCGTCTCGCCCCGCGCCTCCCGGATCCGCGCGAGATCCTCCCCCGCGTCCCCGCGCTTTGACGGGGACGAGGAGGCGAGATCCTCCCCGCCCCCCCTCCTCCCGGACCTCACCGCCCCGGGGCTCACGCCGTGGGAAGTCCTCGGCCTCGACGCGTCCGTTCCGGGCTTCGACCCGACGGTCGCGGAGGTCCGCGCGGCGTACCGCGCGCGCGCGAAGGTCTACCACCCCGACGTCTACCCCGGCGACGGCGACGCCGACGCGATGATGCGCCGACTCGGCGACGCGCTCGACGCGGTCGTCGCGTCGGATCCTCCCGAATCATCGTCTCGAGCCGCCGCCCGGTCTCCGCCGGACGCGGACCCGTTCGAGTGCCCCGAGGCCCCCGCCTCGGTCGCGTTCGTGAACCCGTTCCGGTGCCTCGGCCGGCGGTGTCCCCCGACGCAGTGCTGCGTGACTCGCTCCCCGACCTCGTTCGGTTGGCGCGAGGACACCGGCGCGGCCGGGTGGCGACGCGGCGACGCGCGCGATTGGTCGGCGCTCGAGACGCGCGCGAACGACGCGTCGCTCGACGAACCGACGCGCGAGGACGCGAGGCGCCTGGCGCACGACCTCAACCTCGCCGTCGGGCAGTGCCCCGCGGAGTGCATTCGGTGGGTGACGCCGATGCAGGCGGATGCGCTGGAGGCGGCGGTGGCGAGAGCCGCGGAGGCGACGACGGAGGCGGAGCGGACGCTCGCGGGGGACGAGATGGTCGAGATGCTCGCCAAGGCGGCGTTCGAGAATGGGAGAGCCGCGGGGGGGGCATCCAGGCGGAAGCCGAAACGAACGAGCGAGTGGGTGGATTGGTACTAGGCGGAAGAGATGGGGAAGGGAGGGAGGGGGAGCGGAGGAGCGGAGAGTGGCGCCGCGGAGGAAAGTTTGGTGATTGAACCGAGAGACAAAGCTACGTTCGTCTACCTGGTAGTCGGAGACCGACCGCGTCAAGTGCCGCGCGAATCACTTCGCTTCAGGTTTCGCGTCCCGCGCGGGGGTCATCGTGTTTTCGACAGCTCTCCTCGCGTTCCCCAGCCAGAGCGCGCCGCGCACGCGTCGCGGGCGCGATGGGGGAGAAGCGCAAGGACGGCGAGGGTTCGCCGAAGAAGGAGAAGAAGGAGAAGAAGGCGAAGAAGTCGAAGGAGGAGAAGGACGCGAAGCGCTCGAGGAAGGAGCCCTCGGGCGCGGCGGCGGCGGGCGCGGCGGCGGCGGCGGGTCCCGACGCGGTCGCCCGCTTGCGAATACGCGGCCTCCCTCCCGGCGCGGACGCCTCGAAGATCGCCGCATTCGTCGGCGTGGACGTCGCGAAGGTCGTCGTCCTCGCGAGCGAGGCGACCGCGATCATGCCCGACGCCGCCGCGGCGTCGCGCGCCGCGGCGGCGCTCGACGATACCAAATTCGCGGGGCGCTTCGTGCGCGTGTCGCGCGAGGATTTCCGCCCGACCCATGCGGACGACGACCGCGCCGAGGACGTCGCGCGCGCGACCGCCCGACGCGCCGACATCGAGACGAGCGGGGACCTTCCGGGCACCTCCGGCGGCGCCCGCGCCGTCGAGGTGGAGTGCGCGGGCCAGACCGGGCGCATCATCGGCAAGGGCGGGGCGAAGATCCGCGAGATCGAGGAACTCACGGGGTGCGTCCTCCGCATCCGACAGGAGGACGGCGTGTGCGAAGTCTCCGGGAGGGACGTCAAGGCCGCCGTGCAGGAGATCAAGAACATCGTCCAGGAGGGCCGAGACCGCGACGCCGACGGTGGCGGAACGAACGACGGCGCCACCACCGGCGACCGCTCGGCCAAACCCTTCGGCGCCCCCTCGGCCTTCGCCCCGACGCCGTCGCGACCTTTCGGGGAGCCGCCCCCGGGCAGCGCGTCCCGCCACGACACCGGCGCCAACGACTGGCGATGCGCGTGCGGCTCGGTGAACTTCGCGCGCCGTGTCGCGTGTTTCCGATGTCACGCCCCGCGAGAGAGCGGCGAGAGAGAAGGGGAGCGGAACGGAGACGCCGACGCCGAAGCCGAAGCCTCCGGCGGGGGCGCCGGGGGGTTCCGCCGACCCGTCTCGCGCGCTCCTCCCGCGAACGCCGCGGCGGTGGACACGGCGGCGACGAAGGCGCCCGCGCAGGGCCACGCCGGGGACGGGTTCGAGGCGTTCGTCAAGTACCTCCCGCACGACGCGACCGAGTCCGAGGTGGCGTCCTTCTTCGCCTCCTCCTTCGGCGCGCTCCGCGGCGGCGATTCGGGGAGCGGCGTCCGCTTACTCCGCGACGCCGCGACGGGGCGGTGTAAGGGGGCGGGGTTCGTGACGTTCGCGGAGGAGGCGTCGCGGCGCGCCGCCGTCGCCGCGGACGGCGCGACGTTCGGGGGGAGGCACCTGAGCATCTCCGTCGCCAAGACGGGCACCTTCGGCGTGCGCGCGACGGAACAGGCCGCGGGCACGCACACGCCCGCGATGCTTCGGGAGACGGTCGACGCGCTCGTCGCGGGCGAGCCGAACGCCGCGTACGTTGACGGGACGTTCGGGAGGGGGGGGCACAGCAGGGGGATACTCGCGGCGCTCGGGCCGAGCGGGACGCTGCACGCGTTCGACCTGGATCCGGAGGTGACCGCCGCGCCTTCCGACCTCCGCCTCTCTCTCGCGTTTGGTTTCCGTCGCGGGCGTTTTCGGTTTCGAGTTTCCCGGTTTCGGTTTCGAAGACCTATACCTTCGTTTCGCGGTTTTACGCGGGCGGGAGGGATCCAACCGTGGTTTTCGTCGCGGCCGCACCCTCCGTCGCCCGCTCGGCGTGTCGATATCACTCCTTCCTTTGGTCCGTGCGATGAGAAGAACTTCTGAGCCTAGAAAACTCTCACGGAGCAAACGGCGCCTCCTCGCGGGGCGGCTTCCGCGATGGCGACGAAATATCACCCATAGAAATCGAGCACGGACCGGAGTGCGCGCGAGCCCGCGCGACGCCCGGCGTCTTTCGGAAACGCCCGCCGAACGCTCGCGACTCTGACTCGTTCCCCCTCCTCCCTCTCCGCGCGCGTTTCCGTTCAGGCGATCGCGGCGGGAAAGGCGTTGGAGGCATCGGACCCGCGGTTCAAAATCCACCACGCCCCTTTCGGGTGCATGTCCTCGGTTCTGTCGAAGCTGAACGTCACCCCTCGCGGGGTATTCCTCGACCTCGGGATCAGCTCCCCGCAGTTCGACGACCACACGCGCGGGTTCCGCCCGGAACAGGACGGCCCGCTGGACCTCCGCTTCGACACGTCCCGCGGCGAGCCGGCGAGCGTTTTTCTCGAATCGGTGCCCCGGGACGAGTTGGCGCGAATCATCGAGACGTACGGCGAGACGTCGGACGCGCACGCGGCGCGGCGGATCGCGGACGCGATCGTCGTCGCGAGGGAGGAGGGGGCGCTGCCCTCGACGACCAAGGCGTTCGCGCGACTCGTGGCGGCGGCGAAAGGGAAGGAGTACCAGGCCATGCACCCGGCGAAGCTCGCGTTCCAAGCGCTCAGGATACACCTCAACCAGGAGTTCGACGAGTTCAGGCGCGGCGCGCGCGCGGCGATGGACGCGATGGAGGACGGGGGGAGGCTCGGGGTGCTGACGGTGAGTGAGCGACGATCGATCGAAGCCCGGCCCGCCGTTTCCTGAATCCGGCCCGCCGTTTCCTGAGAGCCCGGTTCGCCGTTTCCTTCGCTCCACCGCTTCTCCCGCGTCCGCCGACGCCGCGCTCGGTCGGGGCTTTTCGCGAGTGATGATACCTTATGTCGTGAAACCTCCGGACGCACACCGTTCGGGGGGTCGCAATGATCCACCGAAAGACATGATAGGAAGAGACTGACGCGAGGCCAACCCGAGCGCGACGAGCGTCGCGAACGCCGTCTCGCGCGGGGCGTTCGCCGCATCCCCACACCGACCGAACTGACTTACGGCGCGCGCCGCTTTCCTCTCCCCTCCTTTTCCCCTCTCCGATTCGCGCGAATAAACCCAGTGGAAACACAGCGAGTGCGCGATACTCGTCGATTTTTATCGCGCGTTCGAGCTCTCGCGTCCCGAAGCCCCGCTTCGGCGGTGGCTGGAGTCGACGCCGGGGGGACTCGACGCGGTGTCGCCCTCGGCGTGGGCGATCGAGATGGACGACGCGCGTCGGCCGAGCGAGCGCGAGATGAGGGAAAACTCGCGGTCGCGATCGGCGGTGCTTCACGTCCTTCGGAAAAAGGAGGGCCCCGGCGTCCTCCGCGCGGCGGAGGTGGACCGCGCGGCGTACGCCGCGAAGGGGTGGCGCGCGCCCCCGGAGGACCCCGGCCCGCCCCCGGTCACGTTCGAGTACGAGGAGGCCGGTTTGGACGACGCCCGAGACGGGGGTTCGGGAAGGAAGACGCGCGAGAAGAAGAAGGAGAAGAAGAAGGGGAGCCGGTGGAAGGAGGCGTGAGGCGCGAAGAGGCGAAGAGGCGCGAAGATTCGCGCGACGCGCCCGCCGTCATCGCGCCCACGCGCGTGTACGCGCACGCAGTCTTGGTCGTGCGGTCGATTACAAACGAACATCGCATCAGATTCTCTCCCCGCCCCTCCTCATGGTGGGCGACGCTTTTCTGCTCGCCCCCGCGGCGTCGCGTCCCGCGACGAGGCCCGGTCGCCCCGGGGACCCGTTACTTCCGGGGCTGCTTCCTCCCGAGGGGCTCCCCGCGCCCTGGTACGCGATCCCGGCCGCGGGCCTTCGCTTGCTCGGGACGTGACCGCCCGGGAAGTTGTGCGGGTCCACGTGTCCGTGTTCGTGGGCGTTATCGAACGGCGCGGTGGTGGTCCGCGGCGGCGGCGACTCTTTATTCGGGCTCGACGTGAGGCTCATGCCGTCGAAGTTGGCGGTGACGTTGGACTGGTGCGACCACGGGTGGTGCGGGTCCGGCGTTCGGATCGGCTGGTCCGGGTTGTGCCCTCGGCCGTCCCACTTCTTCAGGCCCATGCCGTCGAAGTGGTCCCTCGTCTCCAGCTGCGCGGACCAGGGGTGTTCCTGCCCCGGGAGGCGCCGCCGCTCGGGGGAGTACTCGTCGGCGGCGTCGTCGGCGAGTCGCATGCCGTGGAAGTTCCGGGGGCCGTCCAGGGAGGGTCGCCGCCGCGGCGCCTCCGACCCGTCGTCCGGGAGGGGGCCGCACCCGTTGAAGTTGGTCCGGCTCTCCATCGCGATCTTCCGCGTGTTGTCCTTGCCCTTGCCCTCGTCGTGGTTCTGGATGGACTCGTGGCCGAACTTGACGGGGCCGTGGCTCGGCGCTAAGCCGCCCTCGTAAAACGCGAGCGTGTCCTTCCCGACGCTCACCCCGCCCTTTCGGACGTGTCGAACGCCCCCGCGCCCGAAGTTGCTCAGCGTGCCCGGGCGGATCGGCTCCTCCGCGAACCCGCGCGGGTGGCCGAACCCGGAGGGGGGGGTGGAGTGCCCGCGGCGTGGGGGCTCCATCGAGACGTCGTAGTTGTTCCCGCCGTGCTTCGCGCCGCCGCCGCTCGAGGGCGCGGACCCGGGCGCGCCGGGGCTCGCCGATCGCGCGCCGGGACTCGAGGAGGCGGAGGACGGGGGGACCGCGCCCACGTACACGCCCTCGCACACGGTGTTGTGCTGCTTCTCGATCCCGCCGGACTCGCGGAAGTCGTTCCAGCGCTTGTAATGCGGCGTGCGCTTGTGGTGCTCCACCGCGCTCGCGTCCGCGTACACCTCGTAGAACATGTACGTGCGCTCGTCCGTGCTCCGGCTGACGTGAAAGCACGAGCAGCCGGGCTCCTTCCGGGACTCGATCGCGTCCACGCGCATCACCTCGAGGAACTCCGCCTCGCGCCCGGGGGCCACGCGGACGAGCACGTTCACCACGATCTCGCCGGACATCGCGGCGTGTGGACGATACGGGGGACCGAGCGGCCGACGCCGCGCGGGGACGTGTGACTGACGGCGGTGGGGGGGGGGGG
>MDSW01150891.1_pt1 | contig 22653 bp, 20 predicted proteins | sample 811171 | NCBI WGS metagenome assembly MDSW01 (sample SAMN05326641, study PRJNA326480) | marine metagenome | isolation source: seawater | place: Atlantic Ocean: North West | collected 2012 | reverse complement strand
CGAAGACTACTCTTCTTTTTTAATCAAATTTTTAAAAAAAGAAAAAATATCTTCAATTAACATTTTTGAAATTGAAGACAAGCCATTTGAAGCATCTCTAACTCGCTCTTTAAATGATTCCAAGATATTAAAAAATATTCACGATTCACCAATGTTTCTTTTATCCAAAAATGAATTTAAATCATTAGCAAAGGTTAATAAAACATACAGAATGGCCTCCTTTTATAAAGAAATGAGAAAAAAATATAATATTTTAATCGACGAAAACGGAAAACCATTTGGTGAAAAGTGGTCTTTAGATGATGAAAATAGAAAAAAAATTCCTTTAGGAACAGAAATCCCCGAACTACCGAGCTTTAAATTGTCAAAACATCATTCAGAAATTGTTGAATTAATTGAAAAAAACTTTAACAGCCATCCTGGTTCGATTCAAAATATATGGTTTCCAGTTAAAAGAAAAGATGCAATTAAACAACTTAATCAATTTTTGAAACAAAGATTTTCAAATTTTGGAATTTATGAAGATGCAATTTTAGAAGGTCAAAACTTTTTATTTCATAGTTGTTTAAGTGTAAATATGAATATTGGATTATTAACACCAAATGAAGTAGTAAACAAAGCTTTAAAATATGCTGAAAAGGAATCTGTACCAATAAATTCTATAGAAGGATTTATTAGACAAATTATTGGTTGGAGGGAATTTATAAGAGGCATATATGTTGAAGAGGGTAAATTTCAAAAAAGTCAAAATTATTGGAATCATAAAAATAAACTTTCTTCTTCGTGGTATGAAGGAAATACAGGAATAGTTCCTCTAGATGATGCAATTAAAACAACATTGAATGATGGATATATTCATCATATTCCAAGACTTATGGTGATAAGTAATATTATGAATCTCTGCGAGGTTGATCCAAAAGAGATATATAGATGGTTTATGGAGATGTATATTGACTCATCAGAATGGGTAATGGTACCAAATGTTTTTGGGATGGCAACTTATGCAGATGGTGGCCTAATGTCGACAAAGCCATATACATGTGGTTCTAATTATATTTTAAAAATGAGTAATTATAAAAAGGGTGATTGGTGTGATATTTTAGATGGTCTTTACTGGAAATTTACCGAAAAAAATAGAAAGTTTTACGAATCTAATCCAAGACTCTCTATGCTTGTTAGAAATTTAGATAAGATGGATAAAAAAAGAAAAGAGAATATATTTATTAAGGCGGAAGAATTTATAAATACTAATACTTTATGAAGGATGAAAAGATTTGTAAAACTTGTAATAAATCTTTTTCTTGGAGAAAAAAATGGAAAAGAGATTGGGAAAATGTTTTATATTGCAGTAATAGATGTAAAAGAAATAAAACAACTTAAAGCCAGAAGGGATCTCATTTACTTTCATAATCGTCAAGGCACTGGGGATTAACAAGGTTCTCCTGACAAGATTCAATTACATGATGAAGGTTTCCAAGAGTGTCTTTTTCAAAATAAGGTATCGCTATATCAATAAAAATGAATAAAATTAATAAAATTTTTATAATCTCATTTTTTCCATATCTTGTCTGAAAAAACAAAAAATAAAAAGAGAAAATAACAAATATAAATATCAAATATTTTGAATTGTCTATGTAAACAGCTAATGATGTAGAGAGTAGAAATAAATCAAACTGTGAATCAACTACTTTAAAACTTAGAAAGTACACAAGACTTAATATTACGACTATTGTGAAATGTTGTGAATAACGCATCCATTTTGTTGGGCTTAGAATCCAGAACCACAAATACGAAACAGTTGTTGAGCCAATAAGTGCCAAACTTATATTTCCAAAAAAACTATTTATCTTTTTTTTATTCTTACTAATTAAATAAATAAATAAAATTGGAATAATTAAAATTCTTATGAAGTCATAGTTGTTCCATGAGGATACTTCTGAAATTACATTTGAATTATCAAACCCCGCACTTTGATGGTCCAAAATTAGAGTAAAAAGATTTTCAATATAATTAAAAATATTGCCATTTTGATATTTAAAGCTAACCACAATTAACCATGAAAATAGGGGGGCGGAAAAGAATAATAAGTCATTGAGTAAAGTTCTTATTTTCTTCTCTTCAGTTAATGACAAGATGTAGAATATTACGAACGGTAAAAGAGTTAATAATTTACCAAAAAATATTGATAAGCTGAATAAAAATATTGAAAGATTTCTGTATCTACTAAATATGTAAATTGCATTTACGAAAACAACAACTGAAGCAAATTCACCTAACATATACAAAGAGCCTTGCCACCAAGGAATTAAAATTAATGTGAACCCATTCATAAGCAATAAAAATTTATATTCAGATTTATAGATTCTTATAATTACTAAAGATAAGAGTAGTTGCAAAAAAAGTATCCAGTAAAAGTTAGATATTCTAGCAATTACTAATTTTGAAGTTAAGTTCCACCCAATTACGCCTCCAACTGCCGAAATTGGACCAGAAGTTAACAAAACACTATAACTGCCACCTATAAAATCTCCAGCATTAAAATCAAGATTTTTGAAGAAGCCTACATTTGAAGATAGAGATATATATTCATCAATAAACCTAGGCATCCTGACTGCTTTAGTTCTGATAAAATCAAATAGAAAATAATTCTGAATAATGAAAAAGGGTAAGATTAAATAATTAAATGTTTTTTCTACATTATTTATGGCATTTAAAATAAGTTCTTTAAGTTTTGAAATTAATTTAATATGCAACTTTTCTTTAAAAAATTTATATAAAGAATAAGAGCCTATTAAGACTGTTAACAAGATTAATCCATAATCAAAGATTGTTGTCGTAGTAGGTTTAAAGCCTCCTTCGACATAGTGAACACATTCAGTAAACGAATTAACTGTTGCTGCATTCCCCCAAAAATTATATAAATTTATAGGCGTAAAGCTTGGATCAACCTCAAATACAAAGTTAGATCCAGCTACGACTTCTTTCTTAAAGTCAGCTGGAGTTTCTCCACAAATTAATTCGATTTCCGATATATTCATTATTTATAGTAAATAGTGATTTGAAGAAATTTATGAATTATCATGCCTGAAAAAGTCTAGTATTGATATTTAATTATTAAATTAATTCAAATATATCTTTCCGAGTGTAGAGGCTTATTAAAACTTGAAATATTCTATATTTTTTTAGAAACCATACATTTTGATAAATAATTTATTGTAATTTCATGACCTCTTAACAAAGCAGTTGTTTTGTCAACAATAGAACATTCAACTTCAAATCTTTTTTCATCTAGTTCAGACATGCCACAATTATCTCCGGGTGGCCTATGATAGTTTAAACTTATAAATTCAATATTTGTGAAGTTTGGACTATTTATAAATTTAAGCATGTCGCTTTTGTAGTAATATATACTGTCTGTTTGAAATGGGTATAGATCATCAAAAACAAAACTACCATTTATTAATTCCCAGGGTCTATTTTCATTTTGGAACAGTGAATAAGTGAATTGAGGAGGGCAAAAAAACTTAATTTGATTTGGATAATTCTCTGATAGATTGTATAAATTTTTTCCACCAAAACCCCAATAATCTGTATGCCATTCACCACAACCATTTTGTGCTATATATTCCTCACATTCTACTGAAATAGTTTTCTCATCTACTAATTCGTTCAAATAAACATATTTGTAAGGACCAAGGCCAGATTGGATTGAAATTAAATATATTGCAAAAGAAATTATTCCCAAAGAACCTAAGCTTATATTCTTTTTAAGTAAATAATTTAAAGGTTCTATTGCCACAATAACAAAAAAGGGTACTAAAAATAGATAATGTCTAATTCCATCATATGCATTTGGGTGATACAGAACGAAAGCTATATTTACTAAAAATATAAAAAATAAACTGAAAGCCAATAATTCATTTTCTTGGAAAGATTTTTTTGTAATAAATAAAAATAAAGATAGAAAAGCTAAAACTATGAATAATAATGGTAACTTAAACCCAAACCACTGAATTAAATATGTTCTAGGTACTTCATCTGAAAAGATCTCCTTACCATTTAATAATGAAGGAACGTTAAATTGAAAAGTAAATTGAAAGAGATATGCTTCTCTAAGCCATGTAAAGGGGCTCCTCCACGCCGATGGTGTACCTAGGTAGAGCGTAATCAAAGCTACCGAATAAATTTTTATATATTTAGTAATTAAATTCTTAAATATTTTGAAAAAATTTCGAGATTCAGTTCTTATGTAATTTTGGAAAATTTCAAATAAAGGAAGAAATGATAAAAATACAAAGGCACTTAATCTTGTAAGCATTGCTAAACCAAATAAAATACCTAAAATAATTAATTTTTTATTTTCATAATTATTTAAGTACGACAAGTAGAAAAGAGCTGCTAAAAAAAATTGTATAGCAAACGGGATATCTGCAAAATTAAAGAGAGAATGCCCGTTAAAACTTGGGACTAAGAGGAGAGTTATTATTATTAATATTGCTCTGTTTAAACTATATACTTCTTTAATTTTTCTGAAACAAATATACAAGACAAAGATTATATAAAAATTTAAAAATAGATGCCTTAACACTAAAGCAACCTCTAATTCATTCGAGTGATTTACAAGATCAATATTTGAAAATAATTTTGAAAATAAATTCATTATTCCGCTAGAAGAAGTTAATAAATAAGCAGGAATGAATAGCAAAGCCCCATAAGTCTCCTGAGGTATGTATACGTCAAAAAGCGGATTATTAAAATCTACTAAAAATAAATATGCTTTATAAAGCTGCTTACTTGCAGCTAATACTGATGCTGGCTCATCCCATGTAGTTCCCCCTAGTAAAATAAAATACGACTGATGAAAGAAGTATGTAATTAAAAAAATTATGAAAAACGATACTTTTCTTTTTGAATTTATCATGTCTAAATAATATTAATAGACATAGTTAGCATGATTTAACTTATTAATAAAAACTAACAAAAATAATCTAGGTTAATTTTTTTCTTCTAAAAAAAACGAAATTACAGAGATTGTAATTAGTTGTAAAGAAATAAATAATGTGGCTACTCCAATTATAAAAATTGGGTTTTTGTGAACATATACTTCATAATTATATTTTTGAATAAGCGAAATTATAAAAAGCGCCAATGAGATAAATCCAAAAAATAAAGAAAACCTACCTAGCGAGTATCTAGCACTTGTTGTAAATCCATTAGTTATTCTTAGTAAAATAGAATCAATTAAAACTGCCACTATTCTTCCAATTCCATATTTTGTTTCACCCGAAGCTCTTTTTCGATGCTCAACAAAAACCTGTTTAATTCTATAATTCCTATATTCCAGTAAAGGAACAATAATTCTATGTATATCTCCTTTAAAGTTAATTTCCTCAACAATTTTTTTATTAAAGATTTTTAAACTGCAACCTAAATCAATAGAACTTGTTTTTGTTATCCAGCGTATGAATAAATTACCTAATTTTGAATAGAAACTTCTAAATAAGGAATCTTTTCTTTTTCTTCTTATGCCTACAACTATGTCTATTTTTGGATTTGAGTTATTAAATTCATTACAGAGATTTATTATTTCACTTGGAGGATTTTGGCCGTCACCATCTATCGTACAAACATAATCGTATTTTGAATTTTTTATTCCTTTGAATAATGAAAATGATTGTCCCATTGAGTATTCATTTTCTAATATTTTTACATTATTTTCTTTTTTGATATAATCAATTACCTTAATTTTGCTTCCATCATCAACAATAACTATTTCAAATTCAATATTCGATTCATTGAAAGCTTCTTTAATTTCCTCAATTAACAAAGGAAGAGCCACTTCTTCATTTAGTACAGGAATAATTATGCTAATTTTATTTATCAATAAAAATAATTATAACGCTTTAAAATTAAACCTATGTGTGGAATTGTAGGATTTATCAAAAACCAAAAAGATGAGGAATTGATAGAAAGCTTTACTAACTCGGTTTCACATAGAGGACCAGATTTTATTGATTATAAAATAATAAAAATAGGCAAATTTTATTTACATCTTGGTTCAGCGCGATTATCTCTTAGGGGTGATTCATCTGAGAATATGCCGATGATAGGTAAAGACGGAAACATCATTGTTTATAATGGTGAAGTTTTTGACTTAAAGTCACTAAAGCAAAAATTAAACAACAATAAGCAATATACAGGTGATACAAGAATGCTATTAGATCTTTTGTCAAATGATGAAAAAGACATTAATCAAGTAAATGGAATGTTTGCCTTTGCTTTTTATAGTAATAAATTCAAAAAACTTTTTTTAGGAAGGGATAAATTAGGAATCAAACCTCTTCACTTCGTAAAGAAAAATAATGAAGAGATATTTTTTAGTTCTGAAATGTCCAGCTTAATTAATTTTTCAAACACAAAACTAGACATAAGTGAGAGTTCTTTGAAGCAACTTCTTCTATTTAATGGAAGTATCCAAAACACTACTTTATTTAATGATATAAAAACAGTACAACCTGGACAGCTAGTTTCTTTTGATATATTAAATGAGAATAAAGAATATTTGGAGACAACTACATCTATAAATAGTCTCGATTATATTGAAGATTACTCAGATTTTGGAACTTTAATAGAAGAGGTTATTGAAGATCACTTAGTAGCAGACTCATCTGTTGATTTGTTTTTAAGTGGAGGAATTGACTCCTCTTTATTGGCTTATATTACTAAAAAGAAGCTTGACAAAGACATTAGACACTTTTCTATGACATTTGAGAATCAATCTTATGATGAGAAAAATTTAATAATGAGAGTTTCAGATGAATTAAATTTAAATTCTAAAATATTTACTTTTGACAATAAAAACATCAATAATTATGTAAATGAAGCGATTGAAAACATGAATAGTTTGGTTTTAGACTATAGTTTTGTACCTACTTATTTGTTATCAAAGAAAACATCTCAATTTACTAAAGCTGTGATTTCCGGCGATGGAGCAGACGAACTATTTGGAGGGTACGAATGGTACAGGGCAGTAAGATTCTTCAATATATTGCCTCCAAGCTTGTTGCAAATATTTAAAAAGATATTCAATACATTATTAATTCCATCTTCTAATGGAAAATATATGGATTCCTTTACAAAGTTAAATTATTTTTTCAAGTATATTTCAACTGATCCATATATTCAGACAATTATCTGGCAATCAGCTGATAAAAACTTTAGCGAAAGTAAAGTTCAGCTAATTTCAGAAAATATATCTCAATATATATCTAATGATTTAAGTCAGAGAGACAATCTTAGAAACATTGATTTGAATATTTTTTTATATTCAAACGTCTTACCAAAAATAGATACAGCTTCAATGAAAAATTCACTCGAGATTAGACCCCCCTTTCTGGATGAAAGAATTATAAAATTTGCTTTATCTTCTAAGAAGTCGAATGAAGTCGGGTTTTTGAAAACTAAAAAATATTTAAGAAATTATTTAGAAGGAACAAATTTAGAGTTTGTTAGTAATGCAAAAAAACATGGTTTTGGCTTTCCTTTGCAAGAATGGTTAAAGAATGGGGGAAAAGATGAGATTAAGGAAATGTTTTTAGATAGAAATCTTGTGTATCTTTCAAAAGATAAAAAATATATTAAAGATTTAATATTTAATTCATCTATAAATGAGAGCAATTCAAGAGAGTTGTGGGCGTATTTTGTATTATCAAAATGGTTTGATAAACACAGTATTAAAGTCAATTAAAGAAAGAAAATTATGTACAAGATAATTTATTTGGATAAATTTAAAATATAAAGATAAATTTAGGATTTCAAAATGGATAAGATATCAGAACTCACAATAAGCTTACACTGCGGCTCAGATAGAGAAGTAGTAAATAAGCAAATGGACCTTCTTGCAAACCTGAATGAAGATTATAAAATTCACTGGAATAATCGAATAGATAGGCATCCTGGAATGTATTCATCTTATTCGGAACTTGTAAATCACGCTATAGCAACTTCGAAAACAGAGTGGTTAATTTTCATTAACGACAGAGTAAAACCAACACCTTCCGAAATAAAAAAGATGATTTCTCTACTTGAAGACGGTTATGCGCTGGTAATGTTTTACAATGTTGCATTTATGGGCTTCTCTAAAGAATTAGTACGAGAAATAGGCTGGTGGGATGAAAGATTTTTATTGGGCGGATGGGAAGACAGAGACTGGGTTTTTAGAATAAGAAAAAACAACCTAGCAATTTATGAAAGTCTTGAAAGTACACATGATTATTCTTGGAAGTCAGAATTAAATAAACTAGGTGGCATTAGCAGTGGAGAATTTTGGCAAATTAAATGGGATACTTCAAAAAATTATATAGTTTTTAAAAATTTACCTGAAAAAATATATCATAAGTGGAATATGTACTTAGGTGAAAGAAATTTAGACTTAAAGAAATCATGGAAAACTTGGGATCAATCAATATTAAATTTGTATTATGGTGAAAAAGACCTTCCACACTCTGGTCCATCTGGTTCTGAAATCTTAAGAAATAGAAAAATTTTTAATAAGCCCAAATTTGGAAAAAAAATTATTTATTTTTCTTATAGGTTTTTAAACAAATTTAAGAAGATTAAAAAATGAAAATTTTATTTATCACAATTAAAAATCCAAATGTACAAGGGGACTATTTTGAATTAGCTGTGATAAATGGTTTAAAAAAAGTTCTTGGCAATAATCTAATCGATTATCCAAAAAAGAAAGTTATTTATGGTGATTTTTCAGAAGCACCAAAAGACAGTCTTCATGGTCAGGGTTTTACATACTTGACCCACCCTTTTGTGGACTCTGTTGATAGGGAAATATTTAATCAACAATTTGATGCTGTTATATATGGTGATGGGCATATGTACGGAGAAGAATATTTCATTCCAGAATATGATAAATTAGCTAACGACAATGTTTGGATTATTGATGGACATGATTTGTATGGAAATGCTCCAAATAAGATTAATTATTTAGGGGAAGAAATTATAGGCAATCAATTCAAAAACTCCTTTAAGGGAGCTGTTGTTTATGAGGAGGCAGGAGTGCACCCGATAAATCTTGGAATACCTGAAGAGGCAATTCTGCCTATTGACTTATCAAAAAAAAATAAACTATTTCAAAAAGCTTATCCAAAATATTCTTATTTTGAAAAGCCAACCGATCTTGGAGGTGGGAAAAAGCATCATGTTTTTACTAATGAAAAAGAGTACTTTGATGATTTAGCTACTTCATGGTTTGGACTTTCATGCAAGAGAGGTTCATGGGATGCTTTAAGAAACTATGAAATTATAGCCGCAGGTTCGTTGCTTCTTTATAGGGATTACCTCGACAAGCCAATTTCATGCTCGCCAAGAGATGTACCTTGTATAAGCTATTCGACAAAAGAAGAGCTTATGGAAATATTTGAAAGACTAGTAAAAAACAATAAACCTACAGATGAATATATTTTTTTATTGGAAGCTCAAAGGGAATGGTTGGAAAATTACGGCACAACAACTAAAGTTGCAGAAGGGATCCTAAAAGTTATTAATAACAACACCTCTAGTCAGAGTAACTAGATTTTTTAAGATATAAAATACTCCCATCTTTACACCTAATAAATGCGTTTGGATAAGGGTCTTGCAAGCATCTAATTTTATTGTGCAATTCTTTAGAGGAAAGTTTAAGGAAATCTTCTATTAGGATTTCACTCATTTCTTCATTTCGTCTTTTAAAGAAAGTGGCATTATTATCATCTTGAGCTTCTAAAGGTATTTCTTCATTGTTTATTAATTTTTTTAATATAAAATCTACACCCTTTATCCCACTATTTGTAATTAGCTTAAAAATATCTTCAAGGTCTATATCTTTAATATTGATTTTTTCTTGGTAAATTAATGGACCAGTATCAATATTTTTATCCATTTTAAATAAGGAAACTCCACTTATTTCTTCACCATTAATTATTTGATTCTGAATTGGACTGCCTCCTCTATACAAAGGCAGTAGTGATGGGTGTAAACAGATACAAAAGTTATTATTTACAATATCTTCTTCAATGATTTCACTCCAACCAAGAAAAAATATTAAATCAAAGCTATTTTGTTTAAGCTTCTTTAGCAGTTCTTCTTGAGTGTTAACATTTTCTATATTTATATGATTTCTATGCTCTTTGCTTATTGTTTTATAAATTTGATTTGCCCATTCTCTGTAGGAACAAAAAAGAACATTTTTCATTACTCAATCCATCTAATAATTTGAAATGCCTCAGAATTTTCCATACCACCTTGAATGCCCCTAAATCTTGCCATCAAGCGCAACATTTCAGGACTCCTATGGCCCCTTACTTGAGATTTCAAAAAATTATAAGATTTTATTTTTTCATCAATATCAAGTGGCGCAAAAAAGTTTGGTTTAAATGTACTGTTTATGTCATGTGTATAGTCCCATAAAAAGCTATGAGGCTCTTCATATACTAAAACTTTTTTTATGAAAAAATTAATATCGTGGTGTCTTAATGCTACCAATGCAGCATCGTAAACTACCCTGTGATCTTGATTGTAAGAAGGATATGGGATAAAAATCATATCTGGTTTTACTTTATTTACTACAGAGGTAATTTGCTCAATTAAATCTTGTAAAACATAATTATTTACAATATTATCAAATACTTCATAGCTAAACTTACAATGGTCTGCTAAATCTTGAAGTTCACGCAACCTCTCTTCTCTGTCTACTACATGAAACTCATCTGCACCACATTCCATTACGAATGTTTTATCGTTTAAGTAACTAAAGCATCCTAGTAGTTCGTCATCAACGTGAGGGGATAATATTAAGTTTTGTTTCTGTTCCATTTTGCAATAAATTTCATCTTTTGTTTAAATATATAAATAAGTTTACTCATTTTAATAAAGATATTACGTTTTCTAAGACTAAAGTAATAAAAAAAAGTAAATAAAACAATTATGTTAAATTTACCCCTGTCTTGAATAAATTTTTGATTAGACGAAAAACTAAGATTGTTTTTTTGAATTACATTATAAATATCATTTGATAAATTTGATTTAAATTTTTTATACCATATTTCTATTTCCTTTTCCTTTTTTTGAAGCATATCTTTGTTGTTCATATACAAATCAATTAATCCTGGCGCTTCACTCCAGTTTTTGACTATTAAAAAAGGGTGGTTTCCAAATACAAATTTAAAATAATCTATAAATATAAATTTTTTTACTATTGGAATACAACCTGATTCTAAAACTTCCATGATTCTAAATGTATCAGGGTTTCCAAATCCAAATGGACAAGGTGCAAAAACAGTATCCGAGTATACCTTTCTTAAATCAGCTACTCCAATTGCATTACTGTCCATAAATGAATTCACTTTAAACTGTTTATTTGGTTTTGTTACACTCAATTGATTTAACATATATTTTCTATCACTATAAAACTGACCAAAGAAACTCCAAACCAATTTTCTTTTTTTCAAATTAGATTCATATGAATTATCTTGAAGAAAACCAGATTGAAAACCAATTGGTATTGTAAAGCAATTTTTATTTTTTATAAAGGGCGAATAGTAACCCCTAAATATATAAATTGCCTTTTTGTAAATTGAATAATCTGCCTTAAGTATTTCATCAGAGATATGAATTAAGAAATATCTTTTATCAAACTTTTTTGCAAAATTTTTTATTTCATTAGATATTTTTTGATCACCATCTGAAAAATATAAAATAATATTTTCATTAGTATCGAAATCATTAAAGCTATCAATAGGAATCTTTTCTAAATTTGAAATTTTAGATAGTAAAACTTTTTCAATATATTCAATTTCAAAAAAACTTTGATTTCTTGAGTATAAAAAGTACACTATACCTTCCTATTAAAATATAATTTTTAAATTTGTTATTGTCACAATTTTACTTCCTATTTTTAAATAGATATACGCTATTGTTTGTAATATGTATAAAAACAAAAAAGTATTAATAACTGGTGGCCTAGGCTTTATTGGAGTGCATTCAGTAGAAAAATGGCTATCCAATGATTGGGATATAGTTGCTATAGATAATTTTTCAACTAACGCTATTAATCCTGATGATATAGATTTATTTAAAAATGTTGAAGTAATCAATTCAAATTTATTAGAAACTAATAAAAGTAAGCTAAAAAAAATAGATTTAATAATTCATTTAGCTTCACCAGTAGGACCAGTTGGAGTTTTGAAGCACTCCGGACGAATGGGCTCTATGATTATTGATGATTTGAATTGGTGTATTGACTTATCGAGAGAAAACCAATGTCCTTTAATATTTATCTCAACATCAGAAATTTATGGTTTTAGAGATGAAAAAGCCTACTTAAAAGAAAATGATGACAAAGTTTTACATGGAGAATTTACAGTTAGAAACGAATATTCGATGGGAAAACTTCTTGCTGAAATAATGTTATCAAATAGGGCAAGAGTTGATAAAGATTTTAAGTATCAAATCATTAGACCATTTAACGTAACCGGCAAGTATCAGTTACCAAGCGGTGGTTTTGTTCTTCCAAGATTTGCGATACAAGCATTAAAGGGTGAAAACATCTCTGTTTATTTAGATGGTATGCAAAAAAGAGCATTTACCTGGGTAAAAGATATAGTAGATGGAATTTACTTAACATCAAATGTAGACAATGATAATTGGAATCAAATTTGGAATGTAGGAAATGAAGCTAACGAAAAAACAATTAAGTATATGGCAGAAAAAATTAAAGAATTGACAAATTCAAATTCAGAAATTGTTTTCACTGATCCTACAGAATTGCACGGGAATTTATTCGCTGAGGCACCTGAGAAAATTCCTAATAGCGAAAAAATTAAATCAAAGTTAGGTTGGTCACCAACAAAAAGTGCCGATGAGGTTATTGCGGAAGTTGTTGATTACTACAGAGAAAAAGACTTTTATAAAAACTTTTAAGTTTTTATCAATTTACGTTTCAATTTCCTCAAAATTGGTTCAATTCTTTTTCTTATATGATTAATTGGAAATGTATGAAGCAATTTAAACTTTAGTGAATCAGTATTTTGAAACCATTCTTTTCGCCACGGCTGTCTTGAAGCAAAGTGTCTAATAATTACATCTTTGTATTTAACTTTATTTATATTAAATAACATATGTGATTCACCAACCATTTCGGTTACATTCCATTTTGTTGGTAGTATCTCTACATTTTTGTAAAGTTCATCAATTGAGAAGTGTGTAAATTCATTAAATGCAGAATGCCAACCATAATCTTTTAAATCCCAAAATGGAATATCAGAGTGTCTTTTTATTCCAGCAAGAGAGTACCAAACGGCTTGTTCTCTAAACTCTGATACAAAGCTATTTGTATATCCAAAATAATCATGCACAGTGTTTACTTTCATAAGCTTTTGATACCTGTCTTCATCAAGAATAAGATCAATTGTATTTTTTGACCATTCATTTATTCTCATAGAGTAGCAACCCATACAATGGGTATTTCCAGAATCAATTACATAGGTAAAGGATTTTGTACTTTTTAATTCGTACTCAGGTTTAACAATGCACATGTCAGCATCTAAATGTGTGATTATATCGTTCTCTTTTAATACATCAGAGTCAATTAAATCTTTTACTATTGAAAACTTCCACCATGTCGGATTATCTCTAATTAGTTTGAGATTTTCTTTGTATTCGAGATACTCAAAATTATGCAGTTTTGCGTATTCTTTATTTCTTGGCGACATATACTTTTCAAAGAAATCTTGTCTTTCATCAGGATAATTAGCTATTACCATTAAATATTTTTTTGTCATAATCTAATTATCTTTCGAAATAAAATTTAAAATATACTTAATTGTAAAATCATAGCTGAAGTAATTTTCATAACAAAATTTACCGTAATTCAACATCTCATCATATTTATTTGTATTTAAGATATTGTCAAGCTTTTTAGGAATCTGATATATTTCATTTGGCTTTACAAGAACACACAACTTATCCCAATCAATTATTTCTTGAAATGGTAAATGAAACTTGTCAGATATATAAACTGGAACAGTATTTAAATTAAAAGACTCGTACAACCTAAATGAGTTTGGACCATACCCCCTTGGACATAATGAGAAATATGAATCTTGCATTATGCTTTTAAAATTCTTTTCATTTTTTTTGGTGATTGACATATCTTCTGAATTATTAATAATATATCCATTTTCATTACCTAATTGCTTTACTAGGTCTGTTCTAATTGGGTGAGTATTCCTGCCAATGAAAGATGCTTTATATTTTTTATTTTTCTTGATTTTAGTTTTGTGATTATCACTAAGTAACGGTAAAGCAAGATATGAAGTATTATCAAAAATATTTGTATCAAACATTCCCCCACAAGTAAATACTAAACAATTATTAATGTCAATTAACGGGCCTCCATCGTATTGAACAATAGTAAAGAAATTACAACTTAAATCTTTAATTTTTTCATCAACAATGTTTTGGAGCTTAGAATTACCATATTTATTATTTCTAACTAAATAATTGGTCCATTGAATTGGTATGTATTTTAAATTTGTTTGTATATTGTTATTTTTCAAGACATATTTATAAAATTGTGCTTCAATATTTTCCGACTTCTGATGTGGGGGATAATTTGAAATTAATCCTGTATCCATCAATTCATCAGGAAAACTTAATATTTCAATCATTAATCAGTTCCTTTAATTTACTTTCAAAATAAGAAACTGAATTTACAGCGGCATCTCCTGCTGAATTCCAGTAACTATCTTGACGAAGTCTGTGAAAATGATAGAAACCTTTTATTAGCTTTATGTTCCCACCTTTTTTTAACCAAAAGTAAGACATAGCCATTGGATCGGCTGCTAGTGGCAAATTATCACTTTTAAATGGAATACTCATACTTTTCAAAAACATATCTCTGTTCACTATAAAATTACCAAGATTGAAGAGCCAGCGGTTTTTAACATCAATAAAAAGCTGAGTATTGTCTTTCATAGATTGTGAAACTATATTTTTATTTAGAATCAAATCTTTATTTGAAATTTTTACTTTGTATTTTTTCAAATAACTACTAATGTAAGGATTTTTTTTAAACACATAAACAGTAGAAGGCAAATAAAAAATCTCATCATTAAAAGCATCTTTATTTTTATTTAAAATTGAATTTAAATTTTTTCCTACAAGATTATCAGAGTCAATTTGGTATACAAATTCATTCGAGCATTCTTGAATGCTTATGTACTTATTCTTAAACCCTCCAAGGTTTGATTTATTTTGATTTATTAAAATATTTAAATTGTACCTAGATTCGTATTTTTTAACGATATTTTTTAAATTTGAGTATTCATCCGAGCTTGAGTGGTCATCGTTAATAATAATTTCATTAACGAAATTAATCTTTCTTACACTATCCAAGCAGTCCGCAATAAAACTAGATGAGTTATAGGTTGGAATTGCAATGCTTATTTTCATAACTTTTTCATATTTTATAGTAAATAACAAAAAATCATTTAAACAACTTTTTCAATTTTTGTTTATTTTTGTATTTAATTTTTTCATATTTTCTATATGGGTCAATAAATATGTAATAAATATGAAATTTCTGAAAAAAAATCTTTACTTTAGAAATTAATATCCTACCTGGAGTTAGCTCTGTTTTTTTTATATAAAATGAATCTGCCCAGGGAACTTTTGAGCTAGCCCATTTAGTTTGTACTCTAATAAAATTATAAGAATTTAAAAAGCTATCAATTTGCCCAACTAATGCACTGTCTTTATATAACGGCTTTCTACTAACTTCTATAAATATATAATCTATTTCATTTTCTAAAACACCTACACATCCTTTAAGTGCTTCTATCTCATAACCTTGTATATCAATATTTAGAAAATTTACATCTTTTAATTCAAGTTCATCATAAGTTCTAATTTCTATTTCTTCTATTCCTTCAAATTTTATGTTTGGGTAATAACTTTTATGATCTTCAGGTTTTAGAATCGATGCACTTAATCCGTCATTGCCAGGTGCAAGGTTTAAGTTAACAGTATTTTTTTCTGAACCAAGTCCAAAATTGTACAAGGAGACATTTTTGTCTTTTTTAAATTTTTTTATTAATTCTTCAAAAATAGTTTTTTGTGGTTCAAATAAATTTATGTGTTTAACTTCAGCTTTCTTATAATCTTCAACTTCTTGACCTAGGTGAGCTCCAAAGTGTGATATACCATTTATTTCTAATTTATATTTATTAATTAATGTTGATAATTTTATTAGCATTTTATATGTTTAAAATATTATAGCGATAATGATGGGAAGTATAATTTTCTTAATTTTACGATTAAATAGGGCTAATTAATTAAAAAAGTTAGTATTAAGTTTTTCTCTTAGTATTCTTGGCTAACAAAGAAGAAAAAATTAAATATAAAAATAAAATTACACTAAATACTGGCATTCTGTTTTTCATCATGAATAAATTTTTAGGCTCCCAGCCATTATTTATATATTTTTTGCAATCGCCATAGTCTTTTAACTCTTTAGAAACATTAGCTTTTTCAAACTCATAAGTAGCAAGCTTTTCATATTTATTTTCTACCAACAAGCCATTGACCAGTTCTGGTTTAGTAAAATCTTTAAAGATATCTTCACAAAAACTATCTCCATGTTTATAGCAATTATTTTCAACATTTCCTATTAAAAATGAATTTACTTCACAAGTAGGACTTGTCTCATTCTGTAAATTTATTCTTTCGACCATTAGGCTATCGTAAGCTTTAGGAAATCCAAAAATAAAAAATGTTGAAATGGCTAAAACAATAAAAACAATATAAAATATATTGTTTTTATTCAGGTAATAATTCAGAATAAATGTAAAAGATAAAATTAATAAAAATGAGTAATAGTAATTTTTTAGCATGTCTCCCGACTCTGGTTCGAATAATACAAATAATGAAAAAATTGTCATTACAAAGATTCCAATCAAGGGGCTTAATGTATATAGCTTCCTCTCTTTCCTTGAAAGATTAAGAGCTGTTAAATAAAAGAGTAAAGTTAATAATATAGCTAGGTAAATTTTTAAGTTTTTTTTCAGAAATATTATTGAACCTTGTGCAAAAACGCTTTCATCGCTATTCCAATATAAATTAAAATGATCATTGAAGGTTTCAAGAGCAACAATTCCAATAAGTGAATTATTGTGGAATTCTGGATATGGATTATAAATTATATTTTTTAAACTCAAATTATATAAAAAGCTTGCATCAGCCGTAAAATTATAATCTTCGCTGATTTTATGGTCGTAAAATAAAACATCATTTATTAAGTAATTTTCATAGGACAAACAACTAAATAAAAACATGAACATAAAAAATACTAGAAAAATAGTTTTAATATTTTCAGTTAATATTTCTTTATAAAAATAAACTAAATAAAAGAGCAAAACAATTATTCCTGTTGAAGCTTTTGTAGAAACAATTATTGATAATAAAGCTACAAAGTTATAGAGCATTAAAGTATTTTTATTTTTTAGATAAACCTCAAAACAATAAAGAGACCATACAAATAAAGTAAAAATTAAAATTTCTGGCTTTAGTATTAATCTTAAAGCAATCGCTGGAGGAAAAAAGTTAAGTACTGAAAGCGAGAAGATTATTTTTATTTTTGAATAATTTCTATGACTTAATAATTTGTAAATTCCTAGTATTCCAACTAAGTAGATAATCATGTTAGCCAGTTGAATACTGTTACTTATCCCTTCGTAGAAATTTCTTAAATTTAAAATATTTGATCTAGATTCAATAATTTTGGATACAAAGTAAAAATATAAATTACCTTGCTCTAATGAGGTACTATCTTTAATTCCCGCATAATAATCAAAATAATTTTTATACTTATAGAAATCTGGACTGTGGGTTGAGTTATAAAATAAATTGCTATATGAAAAAGATATATAGCTAGTCAAAATAAAAAGTAAACTTGTCGTTAGCTCTTTATAATTCTTATTTAATTTCATATTTTTTATCTTTAATAATCATATTAGAAATTTTTATTTATAAATTATTATGAAATTAAATGATTTCTTATTTATAGTTAAGTAGACCTATGACTAGCTTAAGCAATATAAGAATTTTTATCTTAATTTTTTTATTTTCAGTTTTTATTTTTATTAGTTTTTTCTTATTTTTTCAAGCTGATCCTCAAGAATTATTTATTTGTGATATATATTTAGAACAAAAAATTTCTATTGGGAATAGTGAATATAGTTTTTTATACCCACACAGCAGATGTGACGATGAAATTTATCTAGACTCTATTAAAAGTTTTGAAAGTATTTTTTCAGAAAGCAACAATCAATATCAAAATCGTCCCCTATATTTAATATCAAATTATTTATCATATAAATTCTTTGATATGTTTCTAAGTTCTACAAATTCTATCTATGAATTTTTACCAGAGCTAAGTTTTTTTATTACTCAAATTTTATATTTTTCTATAGGGGTTCATTTATTAGTTAAAGTTTTAGTGAAGTATTATGAAGTTTCAATTTATAATTTGATGCTTGTAACATTTATTGCGGCTCTGAATCCTTTGTTGCAATTCGGTATATTTACACCATCGAACCAAACAATATCAACTCTAGTATTCATAGTTTCAGTTTATTTACTTGAAAAACAAGATTTAAGGAAAAATTTATTTACTATTTCTATATTTTTAGGGCTTTTATTTTTATTAAATAGATCATTTTTTATTGCAATTATTACTGTTAATTTGTATTCGTTATTTAAAAATAAACTTTCTGTTAGAAATTTAATAAATAATTTTATTTCTATAATTATATTTTTTATACCAAACTTCTTATACAAGCAGTATCTAAATTCTCAAAATATTTTACCTTACGATATGAATACAGAATATTATGGTCAATTCATCTGGCTATCTAAATATTTTGATAGCGGTTTAGGATACTGGCTTACTAAGATACTATTACCAAAAAAACTTTTTGAATTACGATTAACACAAGCTTGGAATACTACTGACGAATGGTATTGCTTAGATATTCCAAAGAACTTTTACTGCTACGGAATTGACTCAGTAAATTTAATTAAGTATTTATTTGTTCCAGTTGCTCTCTTAATAGCAGTAGCAACTATTAACAGAAAGATGGAGCCTATATATAGAAATGTTTTTTTGGTTGGATCTGTATCCTATCTATTTTGGTCATTCATTGGTTGGTATCCTCCAATTAGATTTAGTCTTTATTCATTAGGAAATTTAATATTTATTTTATTGGTTATTGAATTTCTTAAATTAAAAAGATTAGATGAAAAAATAATTTATTTCTCAACTTTAATGCTTTCTTTATTCCACATTTCTCATTGGAACGAGAAAAATTATTTGATTTTTAATAACGCGGATTATATTTCTATAGTTTTACTTATTTTTTTGATATGGAGGCTACTTTATAATAGAAAAATAGCTAGTAGTTAAAAGTATAAATTCTATGTAATAATTTTCTAAATTTCTAATTTAAATGAGTTAGATAGTTTTGATTTGATATGATTTACGTCCTCAGATTCAAGAAAAATTACTTTCTTTTTTTTGTTTGCTAAATATTCTAGGTAATTATTTTCTGTAGTTAAATAAAAATCTATAAATTTCATTCTTCTTTTTACTTTTAAATTATTTGGATTTTTGATAAATTCAAAGTCTTCGTCATTAAAAGCCGAATATATAACTTTATTATTTTTTAATAATTTAATTTTAACTTTCTTAATATTGTTTAGGCTCGTTACCCAGATAATCTCAGAGTCTTTAATAGTAAGTGTTGAAATTGTTTTATATTTTTTATACCATTCTTCTCTAAGTTTTGATGCTTTTGATTTTGGCAAGGCTTCAACTAAATAAAAGTATCTACCTGGATTTTGATTTACTTTTATTCCAAATATTTTTTTAATTTTTGGTAAATAAAGATATTTTTTTGATTTATAAACCAAAAGAGTCAACAATGATTGATCCCATTTGTGGTTATTAGGAGTGCTTCCTTCTGGGACAATTATATCCTTGTCTAAAGCGAAATTTTTCCATTTAAGCAATAGTTCTTTTGATTCTTTATTTTCCCAATCAAAACAGCAAAATCCGCCAGTCAGCATTCTCTTTTTTTTATATTTCTCAGGAAAATTTAAATTGTTTAAGGTACTGGGGTGAGTGTATGTCTTAATATCGCCAGCGCTTATTGGGCTGAAAAACCCTATATTTGACAAAACTATTCTTACAAGTTTAAATTTTTTATTAATTAAATTGCCAGTATCAAGCCAAACAATTTGACATTTGAATTCATTTAAAAGTTTCCAGATAATCGAAGGCTTCCATCCATAAGCACCTAATTTTCCATATTCATCCCTTTCTTTAAAAAACTTAGGGTATTCATTAAATTCAAATTTTCTGTATGTTACATTTTTATACTCATCTTTTAGTTTGCTTACCTGTTCGGAAGTCATTCCAAGGTCATAAACAATTATTAATTTTATTTCATCCTGTAAAGAAAGGTTATCTAAGAGCTGAAAAAGACTATTTGCAAAAAATTTGTCTGAAGCAGTAACAATAACAAGATTTTTTTTGTAACTTTCTCTATATTTAACCAAATTCTTCAGCAAAGATATACCAATAAATAAATAATCAAAAATATAATATGGAAATTCAGAAATACTTTTTCTTAAAATCTTAATCTTTACTGAGTTTCTAATTTTGTTTATCAATAATGAATCCATTTCCATCGATCTGAAATATACATATTATTTTTTCTTTGATGGTGATAAAAAAGATTAGCTTCTGTTTTTATTCTTTCAACCAAGTGAAAAAAGCTGCCATTTATACAGTGAATTTCTTTTGCATTTTTAATTAATTCTTCATATAGAAATATGTTGCCAAATATATCAGACTCTTTGTTTATGTATATTTTGTCTAATGAGTTTGATATCTCAAGATCATATTTTTCATATGAAGACTCACTATGGACCAAAAGAAAATTTTCACTTTTAACTTTAAAATAACTAAACAGATGCTCCTTTAACTTCTTTGCTCGCTCTATGTCTTTTGGTAATGAAAAGTGATTGTAAGTATGTTCATAGGGTAAATTAAGTTGTTTATAAAAAAATGTATTAAAAGGATTTTTCTTTACCTTTTCATAACCAATTTTTAATATTTGTATGTTCATATTTTTTGCAAAATTCTCTACATCTTCATTTCTTGTTTCATTTTTGACTTCAAAAATATTGACATTTTTGTTTTCCGAGTATAAATATGATATTTGCTCAGTATGGTTATTTTTTACTGGCAAAAATACCTTTTTATCTAAATTATTCGCAATGTAATTTATAAGGCCATTACAAATGATTTGGTCTCCCAGACCAAGGTGAATAAATGGAATTATTTTTTCTCCTTTTATATGTTTTAACTTGTTAATTATTTTTTTATCACTCAACATGTTATTCGTTTGTTTTACTTGGTTTGAATAGGCTTAATATTGCAATATAAACAAAAGAGATAGGGTAACGCATATTTTTTATATAAAATCTAAAAATACCATTTAACAACTGTGTAACAGCACTAACCTTCCAAGTGTTTACTATTTTATACTTTTTTTTGAAAAGTTCGTAGTACGCATCATGGTAAAAAATTGATCTTTTATTGAAAGCTGCTCTTATAGTCCATGGTTTCATGCTTCCTGAATAGTGTAGAAAACACATATTATCTAGGGCCTCCTGGCCATAGTGTTCAACCAATGACCGATTTACATTATCTGGAGCAATAAACAAATCAAAATTTAATGAATTACTTAATTCAACATACTTGTCATCAATTTCCATGTTCATTAAATCCTGATCCCAATAGAGTAAAATGTCTTTTTTCTCACTCATTTTTTCTAGAAGAATTTTTGACATATCTTTCTTTAACCACTCTTGATAATCTATTAACAAGACTCCAGCATTAAAATATCTTTCACCTTTTAAACTCAATCTTTCCCAATGCGGCTCAATTTTTTTCTCTCGAAAGACCTCTGTCCTAGCAGAAATTATGAATTCAGATTTAGAAAGTTTTTGAATTTCTTTTTTTAATAAAGGTATAGGGTCTCTATAACAAATTACGTCAGCATCAACATAGAGGATATAGTCAAGGTTGTCTGGTAAATATCTATTTAAAAAAAGTCTATAATAAGTTGCTTCACTAATATGTCCATAAAGGGTTTCCTTAATAGTGCTTAAATCATAATCAAATTTATAAATTTCTAACTTGTTTAATTTTTCATGCGAAGATATTTTTTCTTTTATATGATCAAACGAGGACGGATTTTTATGAACAATATAAATATCAATCTTCTCAGTTACTGATTTAAGTAAAGTATGGAAAAATAAATAAGCTTCGTCATTATAGTTTTCATCAAAACATACGACAAAATTAATCATTGCTATATAATCATAACCCAATAAATAACATGTTTTTTAATTTTCTACCCAACAAGATTTTTAAGTTATTTAATCGAGACTCTTCAAGTAATAAATGTAAAAATTTTCAATACTTGTTTTAACAACAGAATCCGTAATTTCATAATCAGTATAAGTTACAAAAAT
>MDSW01168609.1_pt1 | contig 22657 bp, 6 predicted proteins | sample 811171 | NCBI WGS metagenome assembly MDSW01 (sample SAMN05326641, study PRJNA326480) | marine metagenome | isolation source: seawater | place: Atlantic Ocean: North West | collected 2012 | reverse complement strand
TCCGAGAAGGCGCCCGCCTTGAAGGCGGCTCTCGCGGCGCCGGCTTCGTCCGAGGCGGCTCTGCGCCTGGCGAAGAGCGCCTCGCGGCGGGCGCGCTCTGCGTCGTACCGCTCGTCGGCGAGGTCGCGGCAGAGACTCGCGAGCCTTCGGAGGGCGTCCGGCGGGGGGGGCTGGGGGAGCGTGAGGAGGCTTCGGGCGTCCACCCGCGCTTGCCTCCGTACGGCGCTCGCGCGGTCCTCGGGGAGGCGCTCGGGGGCGTCGTCGCCGACCACCACCACCGCGAGCTTGCAGTCGCCGAGCGCGGCGGCGTCGCGCGCGGCGTCGAGGAGGGCGACGAGGGAGACCCAGGCGTTCGGGTCGCCCTCGACGAGCTCGTGGGGGACGAACGCCACCGCCACCGCGGGGCGGCGCTCGCGATGCTTGCGCAACCACCCGGGCTTGGGGGCGGGGCGGCTCGGGGGAGGCGACGCCGCGGAGGAGGCACCCGGAGGCGGGAGCGGCGAGCCCGGGACGATCGCGGGGCGAGAGGAGGCGTCCCCCGCCGCGAGGGGGGGCGCGACCGACGGGTTCGCCGCGGCGAGCGCGGCGGCGGCGGACACGGCGTCGACCGCGCGCGTGCGCTTCCTAGCGCCGATCACCGACGACGACGCCGCGATGTCGTCCACGCCCGCGCACTCGAGCGGCGCGCGCGGGCCCGAGCGGAGGTGCTGCGCCACCGCGGGATGCAGATCCGCGCGGCCGAGGAGCGCCACCAACCCGAGCGGCGGCGTCGGGGACGCCGGAACCGCGGGCGCGGGAGCGGGCGCGCCCGGCGGGCCGCCCGGGGACGCCATCGCGACCACCGCGCGAGCGCGGATCGCGCGGATCGCGAGCTCGAGAGACGCGCGTCTCGAGATGGGAACGAGAGCGCACGCGAGGAGGGCGGACGAGTCGACGAGTTGTCTCGAAGCAGGGCGGTGATCGATCGTCGCGCGCGCGGCCCGGAGTCGCGTTCATCGCGTCAGCCTGCTGGGCGTCCGACGTGTGCACATGAGATGCATTTTCTTGACTGAGAGAACAATTTCGTTCGATTCCTCGCGTCACGCCGCGTACCCGTCGTACGAGGATGTCCTCTTCAACGACCCCGCCTGCGCGTCCGCGCGTATTTCCATCGGCCGCGACATCGCGTTCGGGGAGCTTATGAGCGCCTCCGCCTCTGCCTCCGCCGCCAGCTTCCACGCGGGCTCGTCCTTCCCCGCCGGCTCCAGGCGCAACCCCGAGAGGCCGCTCCGCGTCGCCGAAAAAGGCTCCGCCTTAGCCGCCCTCTCCGCCGCCTTCGCCGGTGACGGCGGCGTGGGCGGGAGCGGCTCGAACCCGATGACCGGGTTCCCGCTCCGGACGCGCGAGTCCACGCTCATCCTCCGGCTCGCGGCCGACGCGCGCGCGGACGCCGCGATGGCCTCCATGCCGTTCCCCGAGTTGGACCGGTGCGGGAGATCGCCGGGCGCGCGAAGCAGGCGGTGCACGCCCTCGGAAGGCAGCGACCCCGCGAGCTCTCGAGGCGCCTTCGAACCGCCATCCCGAAACGCACTCGAACCCTCGTCCTCGACCGCGTCCACGGTCTCGGCGCCTCCTTTTTCTCTCGCGCCTCCTTTCGCGCCTCCGCCGAGGCCGACCTTCTTGCGCTTGAAACTCTCGAACGTTTCCCCCGCCAACGCGTCCTCGCACAGCGACTCGAGGCACCGCACCTCCACGTCCAAAACGGGCGCCGACGAGTTGCTGAGGTTATGCCTCGCCCCCCCGCCGGCGCTCTGCTCCCTGAGCTTCGCCACGAGCGCCGCGCGCTTACACCGCCCCACCGTCGGCCGCACCGGCCCCGCGACGATCATGGAGTTGCTCGGGAGGAGCTGCCACCGGTCCAGGCCGCGCCCGCCCGTGAGAGGCTCCGAGCTCACGAGCAGCGCCTGCGTGGCGACAAACTTGTCGTGCTTCTTCCCGTCGCACCGCTCCTCCGGGTGCGCGCCGGAGGGGTCGCGAGGGTCGCGGCGCCTCGCCGCGTTATCGTGCACCTCCGGGTTCGTCTCCATGGCGTCGAACCCGCCGAGCTCGGCGTTGTTCAGGTCCCAGGTTTTCTCCCCGGGCATCGGCCCGAGGTGGAAGTACAGCGACGGGGGCTCCTCGCGCGCGCTGTTGCGGTACCGCGTCGCAATCACCGTCTCGCCGTCGGTGAAGGCGACGTTGAGGGAGTTGGGCGACGCCCCGTTGGCGCGGATGACGTGGCTGAACGCGGCGAGGACGGCGGCCTGGAGCGTCCCGGGGTCCTGCTGCGTGTGGCAGTCCTCGAGCTCGTTCAGGATGAGCAGGAAGAGGAGCTCGCTGTCCGTCGTGCCGCTCATGTGGTCGAAGAGGTCGTCCCGCAGGCGCGCCTGCAAGCCGCGGCGAATCTTGCTGAACCCGCTCACGTCGCCGTTGTGCATCATCATGTACCGGCCCTTGTAGAAGGGGTGACAGTTGTACTGGTGCACGCTCGCGCCGGGGCCCGCGGCGCGGACGTGGCCGAAGAGAAGGGAGGAGGAGATGGTCTTCGACAGCGCGCGGAGGTTCCGGTCGTGCGAGGGCGCGGCGACGGTGGTGTACACCGTCGGGCGGTCGTACGCGTCGAGGCCGAGCTCGTCGACCAAGCCCGTGCGCTCGCACGTGTACCAACCGATGCCGCACCCGTGGACGTTCACCGGGTGGTTTCGACGATGGTTCACCTCGCACCCGGGGGTGTACCCGGCGCCCTGGAGGAGGGGGGAGCGCCGCGGAGGGAAGGCATGTGAGAGGAGGGTCGGCAGATACCTTCGAAGGTATTTTAAAGACGACGAGAACGGGGCGCCGGCGCGCCTCGGGGCGCGACGTACCTCCGACATCGTGGCGAGACCATGCCGGGCGCCGAAGATGAGCTTCGCGATGCACACCTCCTCGCCGTAGTAGAATATCCAGCGACACATGCGGGACGCGGCGCGGTGTGACGCCCCGCGGAACGACGCACATTTTATTCGCCGGATGACGAGATCTGACGGGATTCGGCCTCAGTTCGTGGACGAGAGACGAGATGCCGTTTGACCGAACCGAGATGTCGGTCAAAATTCTGAATGACCGCTTTCTCCGATCAACTTCGACGATTTTTTTCCCAGCTTCGACTGTGAAAGCTGCTGAGTCCACGTGCCGCCGGTGCTCAGGTCACGTGCCACAGTTATTCTCATTCGCCCTCCGGGGCGAAAGCGCTCTTCGCGACATAGGTGCGGCGCGCCCGGGACGGAGCGGGGCCGAGGACGTCGTGCCGATCATGGGCGACGTCAGAGAGGAAGAGAGGGCGCCAAGACAAACCTGGGCGACGAGAATAGCGGCGTTGAAGAGGTGCGCTGTCGAGGAATTTGCGCGCACCGGTTTGCCTCGAAGCGAGGGCCGCCGACGCGAATCGCGCCCGGGAGCCGCGTCCATCCCCCGCCCCCTCGCGTTCTCCGCCTCTGCGTGCGGTTCGATGCGGGGACATTTCTCTCGCTCGCGCCCGTAAAGTTTGCGCGCCATTTCGCTCGGCTCGGCTCTCGCGATTGCGCGCGTTCCTCTCGTTGACCTCGATGCATCCCCCGTCGCCCAACAACTCCCCCGACGCCCTCGCCACAGTTACCTCTCGTCGCACCCCAACTCCCTGTTGCTCTTCGCCCCGGACAATCCGCTGCGCGCGCGATGTCACGCGATCAACTCGAGCGGTGCGTACCCCGTCGCCACGATCCCGCGTCATCACCCGCGGCTGCGCGGTATCCTCGCGCCTCCGCGCCCCACTCTCTCGATCCGACGATCCCTTTCTCTAACAACCGCCGGCCGCGCCCCCTCCCCCCAAAATTCTCCACGCCATTTCGCAGCCTACTTCGAGTTACTCGTGTTCACGGTGATCTTGGCCAACACGATATCGATGGCGAGCATGGATATGCGGGATCGGGACCTGAGCGCGGCGGAGAGCGGGTTCGAGACGGCGTCCACGATCTTGTACGCGTGCGAGGCCCTGGTGAAGATCATCGACCAAGGCTTCGCCTGGGACCAGGGCGCGTACATGCACAGCGGTTGGAACCAGTTTGACTTTGTGCTCGTCCTGGGGACGCTCGTGAGCTTGTTCGAGAGCTCACTCGGGTCTCAGTTTTTGGCTCTGAGGGCGTTCCGATGCTTCCGCCCGCTGCGCGCGATGAAGAACTTCCGCGACGGGCAGCTCTTGATGCGCACGACGCTCACGGCGTTGCCTCTGCTCCGCGACGCGTTCATCTTCCTCGCGTGGTTCATGCTCGTCGCCAGCGTCTCCGGGACGATGATTTTCGGCGGGGCGCTGCGGGGGCGCTGCGTGAGCGACGCGGACGCCGCCGGCCTGGCGCCTCTCGACGCGAAGGGGTGCCCGGCGACCGCGCTCGTCGGCGAGGAGGGCGCAATATGCGACCGGAAGGGGCGCGGGAACTCGTGCGGGGTCGGGGAGACGTGCTGCGACTCGGACCACTACCCCCTGGACGATTACCTCTCCTTCGACGACTTCACCCGGAGCGCCATCTTGGTGTTGCGGATCACCGCCATCGACGGCTGGAACGAACTCGCGGTGGCGAACGCAGAGGCGGCGGGGTTGGGGCGCGTCGCGCCGTACTACTTCATCATCGTCTTCTTCGGAGGGTTCTACGTCATGCAGCTGTTCACGTCGGTGATGATCATCACCCTGAGCCACAGCTCGGAGCAGATGGACGAGCAAGAGGCGGAGGAGGAGGCGCTCAAGAAGGCGGGGCTGGAGCACCGCGGCGAACGCAGGTTCGACCTCCAGGACGATAAGGTCGGGGAGCTGATCAACTCCGTCGGCGAGGTGGTGAAGACCAACGTCGCCGCCTTCAGAGCCTGGCTCAAGGGCCCGAAGCGAGACCCGAAGGTTCCCAGACGCGAACGGCTTCCCCAACCGGTGCAGCGCGCGTGTCGGACGCTGCAAAAAGTCGTCGTCTCCGTCGCTTTCCAACGCGCCATCCTCGGCGTCATCTGTCTCAACACCATCACCATGGCGATGAACTCCCACGGCCAGAGCGACGAGTACTACGCCTACCTGTACTGGTTCGAGTTCGCGTTCACGGTCATCTTCATCGCGGAGTTCGCGCTGAAGCACATCGCGTACGGCCCGGTGTGGTACTGGAGTAACCCGTGGAACGTCATCGACGGCGCCATCGTCATCTCCGGCATTTTAGAGCTGAGCATGGGAAGCGGCGCGCAGGGCGTCGCGCTGCTGCGCATGTTCCGCGTCCTTCGCATCCTCGCCGGCCTCAAAGGTCTGCGCCGTTTCCGCGCGTTCCAGCAAGTCTTCGCCGCCGTGTACAACGGCGTCTCGCGCATCGCCTCGTTCTGCGTCGTCTTTTTCCTCTTCATCACAGTCTTTGCCATCCTCGGCATGCAACTCTTCGGCGGCTTGAGCGAGATGCGACAGCACCGCTCGCACTTCGATACCTTCGGCGACGCCGTGCTCACGCTCTTCATCATCTGCACGGGAGAGAACACGTACAGCGTCGGGTGGGACCTGATTCAGGCCTCGGGGACGACCTGGGCCGTTGTGTACGTCGCCGTGTGGAGCCTGGTGTCCACCTCGCTCCTCGCGCTCGTCCTAGGCGTCCTCATCGAGGCGGCGGCGCAGCCCGTGCTCATGTCCGAAAACCTCGACGGCATCGCCGCCGAGATCGGGGAGGACGAGGATGAGGAGCTGGACGTCGACTTCGACAGCATCGAGATGCGAGAGGATGCGGCCGCCCTGTCGCGCTCGCCGTCGTCGGTGACTCCCGCGGAGGGGACTTCGACTCCCCGGAGTCTCGGCACCGGCGATGAGAAACTCGACGAGGTGGACGACGACCTCGCGGTGCTGAGGGCGACGCGGATTGGCAGCCTCGAACGCACGCGCAGCGACGGGAAGACGACGGACGCGGTGACCGGGGAGGAGAGGGACGCGACGCCGGAGGAGATCGCGGCGGCGGGTCGGAGGCTCGAGGAGCTGATGGCGGAGACGAAGGTGGAGGTGGCAGCGGTGCGGCTGTGGCTCGACGAACACGACCTGTACGCCGCCGGCGAGGCGGAGGTGATTCGCACCGAGTTCGTGAACGGCGCGGTGAAGCAGACGGTGACCCAGAGGGCGGAGACCGCGGACGACGTCCGGTCGCGGTACACCGCGGAGGAGTTCGCGCTCGCGCGTCGGCGGCTCGTGACGCAGCGCCCGAGCGAGGTGGCGTCCATCTTGGGGTACGACAAGGACGACGCGAAGGAGGTGAAATTTCGCGTCGTCGGGGACCGCCGGCGCGAATCCATCAAGGAGATCCTCGCGAGGAAGGCGCGGAATCGCGAAATCGCCATCAAGGAAGAGCGCGAGAGGCAGAAGCTGGGCGAGGAAGAGCACGCGAGGCGCTTGTTTGAGGCGCGGGCGGCGGAGGTCGGGATCACACCCGAGGACGGGGTTCGGCTCAGGTGCCTGGCGTTCGCCGAGCACCGATGGACGCGAAACGCGATTCTGCTCATGATCATCGTCAGCGCGTGTCTCTTGGCGCCGCAGTGCGACAAGGACTGGCCCGCCGAGGGCTCCGACGCGGAGTTCGCGCTTCAGCTCGTGGATTACTTCTTCACCACGGCGTTCGCGGTGGAGATGGGCGTGAAGCTGAAGGCGTACACGGTGTACAGCGGCCCGCGGGCGTACGTCAAGGACAACTGGAACTGCCTCGACGGCTTCATCGTGATCATGTCCTTCGTCACCATCATCCTCTCCCAGGTCTCCGGGAACATCGGCGGGGTGATGAAGGTGTTCCGCGTCCTTCGCGTCCTTCGGCCCTTGCGCGTGATCAAGAACATTCCCAGCCTGAAGCTCGTCATCGACGCCACGTTCGTGTCGCTGCCGTCGATTCTCACCGTGTGCGCGATGGGGTTCATGACCTTCCTCATCCTCGGCGTCTTGGGCATGAACCTCTTCAAGGGGCAGTTTTACCGGTGCTCCGTGCCCAACGTCGGCGGGACACGGGCGACGTGCCTCGAGAACGGCGGCGAGTGGGAGAACGCCCCCATCCATTTCAACAACATCGGACAGAGCGCGGTGGCGATCTTCATCATGTCCACCGGGGACGACTGGCAGGACATCATGTGGTACGGGACGGACATCGCGGGCGTGGATAATGAGCCCGTGGAGATGAACAGCCCGTGGGCGGTGTACTTCTTCATCACCTGCGTCCTCGTCGCCTTCTTCTTCTGGGCCAACCTCTTCGTCTCTTCGCTCGTGGACAACTTCTCGCAGGTGGCGGCGCAGATCAAGGCCGAGGACGGCGAATCCGGCACCGGGTACACGTACAGCGAGGCGCAGCGCAAGTGGCTGCTCGCTCTGAAAGCCGGGATCCAGGCGCAGAAGGACTCGTGGCGGGAGGAGAACCCGATGGCGATGCACCCGGCGAGGCGCGTGTTTTTCCGGCTTCGAAAGTGGAAGCACTGGGAGAAGTTCGTCACCTTCTTCATCACCGCCAACGCCGTGCAGCTGTGCTTCATCCGCGAGGGCACGAGCGCGGAGGAGGATCAGATCATGGAGCAGCTCTCCATCGTGTTTTGCGTGCTGTACGTCTTCGAGACGGGCGTGAACATCGCCGCCATGTCGTGGAGGACGTACGTCGACAACGGGTGGAACCGTCTGGACTTCACCGTCACGGCCCTGGGGGTCCTCGAGATGTTCGTCCTCATCTCCGGCGCGGGCGGGGCCGGGTTCGTCACCGTGTTCCGAACCGCGAGATTCTTCCGTCTGTTCAAGCTCCTGAAGAGCTCCTCCGGGCTGCGGTCGCTCGTGGACACGTTCATCACCGCCATGCCCGGCATGCTCAACATCCTCGGCCTGATGCTCCTCCTGATGCACATCTATGCGTGCCTCGGGTGCACGCTGTACGGGTCCGTCCCGGGGCCGTACGACGGCGATGGGCTCACCAAGTACACCAACTTCCAAAACTGGGGGAACGCGATGTCGCTCCTGTTCGTCACCATGTCCGGTAACTGGGCGAGGGTGTTCATCGACGTGTACTGGGAGTGCGCGACGATGGAGGCGCAGGACGAGCTCGGCGGGTACGGCGGGTGCGGGTACCGGTACTCCGCCATCGTGTACTTCTTCACCTTCGTCGTCTTCGGCATCTACCTCCTCGCGAACCTGTTCGTGGCGATCCTGCTGGAGCGCTTCGATTACTCCTCCACCATGGAGGGGGTGTACGACGAGCGCAACCCGATCGACACGCTGTGTCGCCTGAACATTATCCGACACTTCATCGTGAAGATTCGAAACCGCCTGCGCCTGTCGCTCGCGGTGAAGACGGAGAAGGAACGACGCAGGCGCGAGTCGATGGAGAAGGGAGGCGCGGCGCCGAAGCCGCTCCCGAGCATCCGAACGATGAGCGTGAACCTGGGGGAGACGATCAAGCACGGGACGGAACAGCTCAAGGGGCGCATCGGGTTCTTCTTCGCCGGCCGGGGGACGGTGACGCGGGACGGCGCGGCGAACCTGGTGTCGGAGTTGTCGAAAAGCGGGGATTTGGGCAAGTTGGCCGAGGCGGACGAGGCGTCCGACGACGAGGACCCCGACACGCCCGCGCCGGAGACGCCGGTCATGTACAAAAATCACGGAGAGGTCATCGGGGGTTTGGGGGGCGAGGAGCCCACCTCGCCGGGAACGCGCGGCCTCGACGCGCTTCGAGGGCGACAAGCCTCCTTCAAGAAGCGAGGGTGATGAGACGGAAGACGGGGGCGAAGGGAGATGATGCCCGCGTCGGGGAAAGATGAATGGTTTTTATTTACGGTAGTCTAAACGAGAAGGCGTCGTCGAGCGTCAGCGCCTCGCTCCTTTGGGGGCGTCGCCGGAGATGAGGGGGAGCGTCTCGACCGACCCACGGATCCCCGCGCCTCTCCTCGCCGCCGCGCGCGCCATCATCGTCACCGTCGCCCCCATCACCGCCGCGGCGGCGAGAACGGCGGTGGCGGCGGCCAACTCGACGTTCGACGCGCCGAAGAAACGCATCCGGGGCGCATCCGTCGGTCCCGCCGCGCCGCTCGCCTCCGTCCTCTTCCCGAGCGGACCCGACGGTCCGGTCGCCGGCGCCGGGTCATCGCCGCGACCCCTCGTCAACGCCAGCAACGCCTCTTTCAGCGTCGTCCCGGGCGCCGTCGCCGTCGCCGGGTGCGATACCGCCGCGGGCACCTGCAGGCGATGACCGTTTCCGTTCCCCTTCGACGCGCGTGCCGTCTTCTTCGACGCGTGCGCCTCAGCCTTCGACGAGTGCGGCTCAGCCATCGACGCGCGCGCCGCCTTCTTCGACGCGTGCGCCTCAGCCTTCGACGAGTGCGCCTCAGCCTTCGACGCGCGCGCCTCGGCCTTCGACGCGCGCGCCTCAGCCTTCGACGCGCGCGACCCCTTGCCCGACTTGGACTTCACCGCGGCGACGCGCGGCACTTTCAGTCTCTTCGGGGCCTTTCCGAGCGCCGCCGCCTCCTTCGCCGCCGTCATCATCTCCGCGAGCGCCTCGTCCTCCGCGAGGCTGGTCAGCGCCAACAGCTCGCCCACGTTCCCGGCGGCGCCGCGCGGCTTCGCCAGAGTCGACGTCTCGGAAGGGACCACCGGCGCGAACGACGCGGTCCCGTCGTCGTCCGTCCGCGGGGTGATGTCGTCCAGCGAGATGAGCTGCACCTCGTCCACGACGCCCTCGGGGTAAAACTCGGCGTGGTGCCCGGGGCCCCCCGCGAGGCACTGGCACGTCACGGCGTCGTCCACGGTGGCGTCCGTCACGCGCTTCGTGTTCTCGACCGTCATGAAGTTCTCCTTCACGCACTGCACCCCGCCCGCGGCGGCGTCCGGCGCGCGCAGGAACCACCGCCCCTGCACCTTGTGCAAATCGTCGTGGTGGATGAAAATCTCCTTCCAGAACGCCGGGTACGCCTCCTGCGGCACCGCGTAGGACGGCTGACCGATCCTCACCGTGCCGTCGCACTCGCAGAACTCCCCCTTCTCCGCGCACTTCTCGTACTTGCCCCCCTTGTGCGACGGCTCGAAGAACGCGCCGTAATCGGCGGAGGTCTGCCCCCACGTCACGCCCGTGATCTTGTACTGGTACGGCTTCACCTTCTCCGCGCAGAGGCACACCTTATCCTCCTCCGGGATGTCCGGGAACGGGTCGCGATCGCAGAAATGCTTGACGTTGCACGGCGTCGGGGACCCGTCCTCGTTCCCCATGCGCATGAGCCACCGGATGACGTGCGGGTTCTCCTTGAAGTACTCGCCGTCGTTCTCGTAGTGCATCCGGTACCCCGCGTGGCCGTAGCGAATCGTCCCGCCGCAGTCGCAGTCCTCGCCGTCGTCCGCGCAGTGCTCCCACCGCACGAGCCAAGGCTTGACGCCGGGCAAGACGTCGATGCTCACCTCCTCCATCAGCTCCGCCGCCTTCGTGTCCTTCTCAACCATCACCGGGTCGCGGTACTCGGGCAGCTCCGGGGGGTCCCCGGGCTCGTCCAGCATCTCCGGCTCGATGTACACCAAGTCGGGAACCTCATCCGGGACGGGCGGAAACGTCGGCGGCTCGGGGTTGGGCGGGGGGAACGTCGGGTGCGGGGGCTTCGGCGCCGGGGGGAACTCCGGCGCCGTCGGCGGCTGCGGCACGCCGGGCGCCTCGGGCGCGGGCGGGGGCGACATCGGCGCGTCCGGAGACGGGGGGGCGAGCACGCACAGGTGGTCCGTGTCGTACGGAAGCTCCGCGCACTGGCAGATCATGTGGTCCTGCATCTCGGGATGCCCGGCCCAAGGGTCAGCCTCGCGGTCCGGAAACGAGCGCAGATCGCACGGGTACGAGCCGCTCGGGACGTCCACGGAGACGTGGCGAACCAAGTCGGGGTTCGCCTTGAAGAACGCGCTGTCGTTCTCGTAGTGCTTCCTCAGACCCGTCGCGCCGATGCGCATGCGGCCCTTGCACTTGCACGGCTCGCCGTGGAAGGGCGTGCTGCACCACTTGTAATCGAGGTTCTCCTCGGGAGGAGGCGGAGGGATGATCTCGGCCGAGCACTCGCACTTGCCCTTGACCGCGCCCGCGGGAGCGTGCCGCTCGCTCTCCGGCCGCCAGTCCCGGCACTCGAACGTCGAGCACTTGACGTCTTTGTACGCCACGATGTCGGTCTCCCCGGACTCGAGCTCGTACCCGAAGCGAACCGCGCCGTCGCACGAGCACTGCGCGCCCTCGTGCGCGCAATGCTCGAAGGGCGCGCGCGTGGGTTCCGCGATCGCGCTCGCGGCGAGAAACAGACACAGCGCCGCCGCGCAAAGGGCGCGCCGATGACAGCGCGACATCGCTATCGTCGACGAGACAGCGCCGGCGTGCGCCGCGCGCCTCGGGTCCTGACACCGCGTCTCCGGGCAAATCTCCGGGTGTTGGAAACAGGCTGCGCGAAGTTTTTTCATCGCTCCGGGTGTTGAAACCGCACGTCGAGAGCGCGAAGATCAGTCCTGTATGAACGAACGATCAGTGTTGATTTTATGTAAATAAAACCTTTTTGCAGACTGGTCACCCACTCGCATCGAGAAGGCCCTCGGTTCTGCGCGGAAATCGATCGGGGTGGGCGTCAGATTTCATTAGCGCGAGCGCTTGGCGCGTAGACTGTTTGATCGTCCCGGGCGCGCTCACAAGACCCCCGCCCCCGCCTTCCTCCCATGGGCGATTCCTACCATGGCAGGGAGGCGTTCCAGTCCATGGTGTGGGGCACCGATTCTGAGGTGCGTTCGGGTCACTCACGCCGACCGCGTCCGTCGGGGACTCCGTCGCGCACGCCCCGCCCCTGGATTTTGCATCGTCATTTTCTCGAGCACGTCCCGAGCGCGTCGCTGACGCCCCCGCCCCCCCCCTTTGCGCGCGCGCGCATTTTATCAGGGTTTGAGCCACCCCATGAACGCCTCGATGGACTCGGAGGGCGGCCCCGGCCCCGTGAGCGTTTCCGAGGAGGCCGGGTGGCGGCTCGCCCAGTGCGGGCTGCGTCTCGAGGATGGGTGCCTCGGATACAGCCGGACGTCCACGGTGAAGCCCGCGGTGATGCTCAGCGACGGCACGAAGGTCGCGGTCAAACTGTTCCACGTGACCCACCGCAAGAGCTCGCACGACGTCCCGAGTATCCGCCAGAGCGTTCGCCCGCCCGTGATCTCGCCCGAGGAGATCGCGGAGTACGCGAGGGAGATGAACATCGCCGCCGGGGTGGACATGAACCATCCCCACCTTCTCAGGATCCTGAGTTTCTCGGAGGTGCCTCGGGATTGGATCTGCTGCGAGCGCTTCGACGCGAACCTCATGTCGTACATCCGCGCAACGACGCCGTGGCGCGCGCGAAGCGAGTATTTCGTCCGCGTCTTGTCGCCCATAGGCGACGCCGTGGATTTCTTGCACGCGAAGAACTACGTGCACAAGGACATCCACTCGGGGCACATCTTAGTGTTGCGCGACTTCAGCCGCGTCGTCCTCACCGGCCTCAAGCTGAGCAAGACGCTGACGGACGACGGGACGTTCTTCAGCAGCGCGAAGCGCGGGCAGATCCAGTGGATGGACCCGGAGTGCTTCGACCGGAACTACGCCTTCGAGTCGGACGTGTACTCCCTGGGCGTCGTCCTCGGCGAGCTCCTCACGGGCAAGCAGCCCTTCCACGGGGAGGGGCACGGCGTCGTCATCACGCTGAAGATGCGCGGGGAGCCGCCGTTTTCCTTCTCGCGCGACATCAGAGCGAGGTGGCGGCAAACGTGCGAGCTCTACGACAGGGCGACCGCGGTGCGGATCGCGGAGCCGGAGGAGAGCAACGCCAAGCGCCCCGCGCGGCCGCGCGCGAGGGAGTTCGTTCGCGACCTCCTGAGAGCGGTCAAGGCGGACGACAACCGAAGGACGCGGGAACAGAGGAGGGCGGAGCGGGAGATGGACGAGGCGGAGGCGAGGGCGTGGGACGACGCGGAGGGCGGGCGATGGGGAATGGCGGGGGGGGCGAAGGGGGACGACGGCAAGTGCGCGGTGCAGTGAGAGGGGGGCGAGATAGTGATTCGATCGGAGTACAAGTTCACATCCAAAGTAAGGGTATTATCTATACTTTGTTGTTATTGAAGGAAGACGCTGACGTATACGCCTCTGTGCGCTTCACCGGGACGCCCCCGCGCGGCCCCACCGTCCGAACGCGAACCCGACGGCGGCGGCGACGCCAATCGCCGCCGCGAGACGCCGCGTCGCCGAAGACCCCATCGTTATCCCGAACGGAAGTTCGTACGGCGCACCGACTCCGTCGCCTCCCTTCGACGGTTCGCGCTCCGCGGCTCCGAGCGCGGGCATGTGCGGCACGGCGGCGGGGGCGAACCCTCGCCACTCCTCCGGCGGCGGGCACGCGTCGAATTCCGCCTGCGCCTCGTCGCGGCGCATTTTTCGCAGCGTCTGCAGCACGCGCGTCATCGTCGGTCGCTCGGCCGGGTCCGCGCGGAAGCACCGATCGATCACCTCCGAGAGCTTCGGGGCGCCCGCGGCGTGCGTTTCGACGCCGCGGGCGAAAAGTTTGGCGCCGGAGGCTTCGGCGTCCGGAGGTTCCGTCTCGGTTTCGGTTTCGTTCGCGTTCGCGTCGGTGGGGAGGGGGAGCCTCTCTCCCTCGGCCACCTTCGCGGCGACGTCTTTCATGGTGTTGTAGAACCTGAGAGTCTCCGGGAGGTCCTCGTGCTGCTTCTGGACCTCCTCCCACGGCGGCGCCAGGGTGGCGAGGCACCACAGGACGCACCCGAAGGAGAAGACGTCCGCTCGCGTGCCCTGGATCCCCGTCTCCGCGCCCGCCTCGATCACCTCCGGGGCGTGGAACAAACAGTTCCGCAGGCCTTCGGACATGATCGCGCGGTCCTCCGCGGACATCTCGAACGCTGCGTCGCCGTTCACGACCCCGGGTCCTTTGTTCGGTCCGAGGGTCTGACCGGCATTCTCGCCCGCGCGTTCGGCGCCGCCCCTGGCGGTCCTGACGAGTCGGCTCAGCCCAAAGTCGGCGATTTTCACGCGCATGTCTTCCGTCACGAGGAGGTTCTGCGTGTTGATGTCCCTGTGCGCGATCTGGTTCGAGCTCGAGTGCAAGTACGCGAGGCCGCACGCGGCGTCGCACGCCATCACGAGCCTCACGCGCCAGCACAGACGCGCGGGTTTTCTCCGCGCCCTCGCCAAGACGTCTGCGAGGCTTCCGTTGGCGCAGTGTTCCATGATGATGGACGCGTCCGGGAGGGAGACGCTCGCGGCGAGGACCGTGACGATGTGCGGATGGCGATTCGCCGTCATCACCGTCACCTCGCGTTTGATGGCGTCCACGACGTCGCCGTTAATCTTCTTAGGGTCCAAAACCTTCACCGCCACCGTGGAGCCCCTCCACGTCGCCCTCAAAACGGTGGAGAATCCCCCGCGGCCAATCTTTATCGCGCGCTCGAACTTGAGCGTCTTCACCTGGCTCACGCTCGTCCAGAGGGCGTCGATGTAGTCCATCGAAGCCGTCGCCGCCGACGTGGAGGGCGGAGGATCCGAGACGGTCTCCGCGCGATCGCGGTTGATTCGACTCGGGCTCCGCGCCCGAAGCGGCCGCGGTGCGGTCAGCTCCTCCCCGCCACGCGCCTCGGAAGGACCCTTCGCGGCGTCCCGCTTCGCCGGGCGCGGCGGCGAGCCCATCGGGGACGGCGAGGCGCTCGCGCCCCCCGAGACGCCCGCGTCCGCGTTGCCACGATCCGCGCCCGTCTCGCCGCCCGCCGACGAGAGCTGGTTCTCCACCGTCGTGGCGACGGCGATGATGCGCATCACCGCGCGCATCAGCGCCTCGAAATCCAAATCGCTCGCTGTGTTCTTCGCGAGGCGCTCGGTGTGCGCGGTCGAGAAGGCGCCCTGCACGCACGACTGCGCGATGAACGCCTGGACCCAAAGCGAGCGGAGGAACGAGCGCCGAGCCGCGCCGTCGCCCACCCCGCCGCCGCGGTGGCGCCGCTTTTTATCCTCCCTCCCGCCCCAGAACGCGTCGTCCTCGTCGTCCGCGCGCTCGTCCGGATCCCGCGGGGCTGCCGCCGCGGACGTGCTGATGTACGCCGACCACGAGATGACGACGTCGTAGATGGCCCTCGCGTACGTCGCGTCCGCCGCCTCCTTCGCCGCGCTCGCGTCGCCGATCCAGGACCTCTCGGGCGCGCTCTCCTCCTCCCTCGGCGGAAAAGAGTCCCTGTGCGGTTCCCTGGGCGGCTTCCCGGCCCACGCGGAGGCGCGCTTCGCCCATCGCATGTACACGCTGAGGTGTTGCGCGACCCAAGCGCCGGCGTGCGCGGCGCGAACCAACGCCGCGGCGGTGTTTTCCGACTCGACGTCGGCGACGTGCTCCGCCGCCGCTGCCATGAGCGCCGCCTCGCCCGTCTCCTCCGCCATCGCCGCCGCCGCCGCCTCCTCGGCCGCCGCAGCAGCCGCCGCCTCGGCCTCGCTCGTCCGCTTCAGCGTGTCGGTCAGGGTTCGCAGCGTGGCCGCGGCGCGCCCCGCCCCGACGGTGACCTCCTCGAGTAAAACCCGCGAGAGGCGCGAGTGGCACGCCGCGGCGCGCGCGGCGATGAGCGCGGGATCGATATCCATCCCCGCCGCCGACGCCGCGTGGTCCACCGCGTCCTCGCACATTCCCAGCGCCGCCTCGAGCTCGTGCAGCACGTCCGCGGAAGCTCTCTGCGCGTCACCCAGGAACCCGTCGGGCGACGTGGCGTCGTCGAGCGCGGCGAGAAAATTCGCGCCGGCCGACGTCGCCGCGACGCGCGCCGACTCCTCGAGCGTCGACGTTTCCCCCGGGGGAGGCGTGGCGGCGCGGCGATGGCGCTCGCGGTCGAACGCCGCGCTCTTCTCCTCCGGGGTCTCTCCGGTGGCCCTCGCCGCGGTCTCGCGATCGGAGCGAGGCACCGCGCCGCTCCCGCGCATGTGCTCGATGGACGCCGCGAGCGTGGTGTGCATTTCGGACGGTTCCGGGGAGACGAAGAAGGAGCCGCCGAACGACGTCGAGGGCGAAATCGGCGACGGCGTCGGGGACTGGATGGCGTTCGATCGACGTCCGTCGAACGGAAGCGCCGCGGGGGAGAGCTCGGAGTGATCCCTGTCTCCGCGCGGGACCGAGCCGAGCGGGAGCGGTTCACGCGGGACGGAGCCGAGCGGCGAGAGCGCGTCCCCGCGAGGCGTCGGCGGCGCCGCGTACCCGTCCTCGAACGCGTCCTCTTCCGCCGCCGCCTCATCCAACGTCTCGTCCTCGTCCGCCTCGTCCTCGTCCGCTTCGTCCTCGTCGCGGGTCGTTCGCCCGAACCCTCTTTTCCGCGCCGCCGCCGCCGCCGCCTCCGCGAGCTCGCTCGGCGTTTTGGCCATCGCCGGGACCCCGACGCTCTCGAATCTCGCGGCGACGTCGTCTCCGTCGACGCGTGGCACCGTCGCCTCGAGCTCGTCGAGGAGCGAGCCGTGCACGCCCCTCGCCGCGAGATACCGCGACATCACCTCCATGTACCGCAACGAGTCCGCCACCTCTGCGCCGGAGGTTCCGGAGACGGGGGCCGTCGGGGGGGCGCTCGCGCTGTCCCTTCGGCGGCGGCCCATGACGTCGGCGAAGAACGCCTCCTCGTTGGATCGGCGGCGCTCGTGCCGCGTCAGATTCGCGCGCGAGCCGCCAGAGGCGAGCGACGCGGCGTCGTCCTCGTCGCTGCTCCCGGTCCCGCCGCTGTACGCGACGCTCGCGAAGCTCCCGCGCTTTGAGTGGGAGCCCCAGAGGTGCGGCGTCGTTCCCGGACCGGAACCGTCCGCGTGGTGGCCCTGCGGGGGGCCCCAGCCGGCAGCGACGGAGGAGAGCGGGACGTGCACGATGGCCTCGCCTACGCCCGCGCCCGTGAGCCTCGACGCGGACCGGTCCACGTCCTTCGCGTCCTTCGCGCCCCGGCGCCGCTTCGCGCGCTCGCGCTCGTTCTCCTTCCGGGCGATGCGGTCGAGATCCTTCTGAATCTTGCGCATGACCGCGGGGTCCACCGCGGGGGAGGCAGCCACCGCTTGATGCTCCGGCGCAGGCGCCCTGCGGGCGTCTCGCGCGGGGCCGGCGCGCGCGCGCGACCGCGACCTCGAGCGCGACCGCGACCGGTCTTCGTCGGGGCCGGCGCCGCCGCCTTTGCGAAGCGCGCGAGCGGCGCGCCGCGTCTCGTCCTTGGGCGTTGAGAGGGAGTTGTGGCTCCCGCCGCCCCCGAGGTGCGCGCCCTTGGTGGAGGAGGACCTGCCCAGCTGCACGCCGTGAAGGTCGTCGTCGTCCTCATCCTCATCCTCGCTCAGGTCCCCCGCGCGTCGCCGCGCGTCGCGCTTCGCGTGCGGGCCCATCTCGCACTCCCGGAGGCGCGCAGGATGCGCCCGAACCCGCGCCCGCGCGACGACCGATAAGGCGTGCAGGGGGGGTGTGTGCGCGACGAGGTGCTGTTCCTCGCGGTCACATTCGAACGCCGAGGAATAACTTCACCCCGTCGTCGCGTCCCCCGAGAATCTCGGCGTCGGCACTCCCGGGGCTAAAAGCACGATTTCACCACCGCCGCCGCCGCCGCCGCGGAAGGCGCACACGCGTCCGCGCGCCGCACCCTCGCGTTCCGCGCGATCGGTGCGCCCTCGACTCAAGCGCGAGGAGCGGCTCTCCACGGCCAGGGTGCGCCATGAGTGCTCTTCGCAACGCCGTCAAGCGCAAGACGCACAAGGAGCGCTCGCAGCCCGGGGAGCGCCGCAAATTCGGGCTCCTCGAGAAGAAGAAGGACTACGTCCTCCGCGCGCGCGACTTCCATAAGAAGGAGGATGCCATCAAGGTGCTCAAGACGAAGGCGGCGTACAAGAACCCGGATGAGTTCTACTTCGGCATGCAGAGGAGCCGCACGCGTGACGGCGTGCACGTCGGCCGCGCGGACGAGTCGAACAAGTACACCGCCGAGGAGCTCGCGCTGATGAAGACGCAGGACGTCAAGTACGTCGGCCTGAAGGCGAGCGTCGAGGCGAAAAAGGCGGAGAAGCTGCGCGCGAACCTCCACTTAATCGGTGAGGACGAATCGCACGACGAGGATGACCTGTACGACTCGGACGGGTTCCTGCGCCCAGCCCCAGTGCGTACAAAGAAGCGGCACGTCTTCTTCGTCGACGACGAGAAAGCCGCGAGGGGGTTTGACGCCGCGCAGAGAGGTGGCGGCGGAGGGAAGCAGCGCCGGGGCGAAACCGAGGGCGTCGACGCCGAGGCCGCCGTTCTCGCGGAGCAGAAGCGTCGGCGAATGGAGCGCGCGAGCGCGGCGCGGTTGGGTCTGCGGCGAGAAGCGGTGTTTGCGGCGGACGAGGAGGGCGAGGCCGAGGCGGGCGTGGCGATCGACCCGCGGCTGGAGAAGCGGCTGGCGAAGAAACGGAAGGTGGCGTACAAGCTCTTGAAAGAGCGCGAGCAGAGGGCGGCGAGATTGCGCGATATGACGGCGGAGATGGCGATGCGGAAGGAGATCAGCCACGCGCGCGGGCACAAGCGCAAGGTCGGGAAGGGGGGCGGGGACGGGGAGGACGTGCTCCCGGGGCTTCGGCACCTCCAGAAGGCGCCGCCGCAGTTCAAGTGGAAGAAGGAGCGCAAACGCTGACGCGAGAGTGCTGGGTGGTTCAGGCGTAGGCGGACGGTGCCGCGGAGACGACTGAGAGGGATGCGCCGGGCGAGAGCGGTGAGAGGCCGAAGACGCGCGCGCGCGAGAGTGAAAATCAGAGCAGATCTCGCTCTCCTCAATAGAAACTTTCGGCGCCGCGTTTTCTAGATGAGAATCCAAGAGCGCCGCTTTCACCGCCTCTCGCGCCGTCACTCGCGACGGCGCTCCCCTCGAGGCGGAGCCCTCGGCGGCGCGTCCTCGGCGGAGTCGCGCGACGCTCGCGTCGCGCCTCTGACCGTCGCCGCTTGATGCGCGTCGCGCTCGCCCCTGGAGTCTCGCTCTCGTCCCGCATCACACCTGGGAGCGAGGAGCGAGGGCGCGCGGCGGGGCCTTCACGCGCGATGGCGTTCGCGCGAGGCGCGTTCGCTCGAGGCGCGCGGGCTCTCATCCGGGTGCCCCTCGCTTCCACCCCCGCGCTTCGCGGCGCGCCTCCACTCACGCGCGCGGGGTTTTCGTCCGCGGCGGCGCGGGCGTGGGACCCCGACGGTCGGTTCGCGTCGGCGGGTCGTGATTCGCGCGCGTCCTCCTCCTCCTCCACCGCCGCCTCCTTCCCGGTTCCGTTCTCCTCGCGTCCCGCCGCCGCGCGCGCGGCCTCATCGTCCGCGCCTTCGTCCGTGGGAAAGCTCGTCATCGTGGAATCCCCCGCGAAGGCGACGAAGGTGCAGACGTACTTGGGCCCGGGGTACACCGTCGTGGCGTCGTACGGCCACGTTCGCGACCTGGTGGAGAAGAGCGGCTCGGTCGTCCCCGAGGAGGACTTTGCGATGCGTTGGGCGGAGCGCGCGAGGGACGGCGTCGTTCGCGAACTCATCTCGAGCGCGAAACGCGCGGATGCGATCATCCTCGCCACGGACCCCGACCGGGAGGGCGAGGCCATCTCGTGGCACATCGTCGAGCTCCTGAAGGAGCGCGGCGTCGTTCCGAGGGAGAGCGACGCACCGGGTGAGGGCGTCTCCCCGGGGTCGTCCTTCGTGTCGCGGGTGACGTTCACGGAGGTGACGAAGAGCGCGGTGCTCGCGGCGTTCGCTCAGCCGCGCGAGCTCTCCGCGCCGCTCGTGGACGCGTACTTAGCCAGGAGGGCGCTGGATTACCTCTTCGGGTTCAACCTCTCCGGGGTTCTCTGGCGGAAGATGCCGAGCGCGGAGCGACTCAGCGCGGGCCGCGTGCAATCCGTCGCGCTGCGGCTGGTGTGCGACCGCGAGTTTGAAATCGAGCGCTTCGTGAAGGAGGAGCGCTGGAGCGTGACGGCGAACGTGCGTTCGTCGACGGAGAACGTCTCCGATTATCTCGACGATTCGTTCGTCGCCGAGCTCACGCACGTCCGCGGCCGGAAGCTCGGCAAGGCGGAGCCCGCGTCCCGAGCGCACGCCGAGGAGTGCGCGGCGGCGATTCTCACATCCGCGGGTTCGTTTCGCGTGGCGGACGTTTCGGAGAAGGACGTGAAGCGGCGCGCGTCGCCCCCCTTCACGACGTCCACGATGCAGCAGGAGGCGTCGAGCCGGTTGGGGTTCGGCGCGGGGCGGACCATGAGCGCCGCGCAGGCCCTGTACGAGGGCCGCGGGTGGGGCGAGGGGCTGATCACGTACATGCGCACGGACGGGTTGTTCGTCTCCCCGGGCGCCGTCGCGGAGCTTCGCGCCGTCGCGGGGGAGGCGTTTGGTCCCGCGTACGTCCCGGCCAAGCCCGCGTACTACAAAAAGACGCAGAAGAACGCGCAGGAGGCGCACGAGGCGATTCGCCCGACGAACCCGCGCGTGGCGCCCGGCGCGGTCGCGAACCGGCTCGGCGCGGGGTCGGACGAGGCGCGGCTGTACGCGCTCGTGTGGGCGCGGACGATGGCGTCGCAGATGTCCCCCGCCGTCACGAAGCGCGTCGCCGCCGTCGTCGGCGACGGCGAGGCGCTCGAGACGCGACTGAGGGCGACGGGGAGCCGGTTGCTCTTCCCCGGGTACCTCGCCGCGTACGAGAAGGCCTCCCTCGCGGGGAAGGGGCGGGGAGCCGGCGCGGACACGTGGCTCCCCGCGCTCGAGGTGGGCGGGGAAATCGCGCTCGTCGGCGACGGCGTGGCGATCGTGGAGAGGGACAAGGACGCGCCGCGGGGGGGCTTCCGGCGCGGGGAGGAGTCGGAGGAGTCGGAGGAGTCGGAGGGGGGCGAAGGGGACGCGGAAGGGGACGCGGCGGACGAACTGCCGATGACGGAGAGAGCCGAGGGCGCCGCGGTCGTCGCGACGCAGCACTGGACGCAGCCCCCCGGGCGGTACACGGAGGGCACGCTCGTGCGGGCGCTCGAGGAGAAGGGCGTCGGTCGGCCTTCGACGTACGCGTCGATCCTGCGGGTCATCACCAAGCGCGGGTACGTGCGGAGTTCCGGCGGGCGCGGCCCCCTCGTCCCGGAGACGCGCGGGCGCCTCGTCTCGTCGTTCCTGTCGCACTTTTTCGGGGACTACGTCGACTACGGCTTCACCGCGGGGCTGGAGGACCGCCTGGACGACGTCGCGAGCGGAAAGGAGACGTGGAAAGGCGTCCTGGCGGATTTCTGGATGCCCTTCGCGACGGAGGTGGAGGCTCTGAAGAAGGTGCGCACGAGCCTCGTCGTGGACGTCCTGGACGCGACGCTCGGAGGGCACTTCTTCGGCGACGACGAAGAGGCTCTGGAGCGCCGCGTCCGGCTCGCGGAGGAGGCCGCGGAGGCCTTCGCGCGGGGCGATGCGTCGGACGACCCCGGCGGGGACGCGGAGGGCGATGCTTTCGCGCGATTACCGTTCGACGCGAACGATCTGTCGCTGGCGCGTCGGTGTCCCTCGTGCGACGACGGGCGTTTGGGTTTGAAATTTTCCCGAACGGGCGGCTTCATCGGGTGCAGTAATTACCCGAGCTGCGAGTACAGCCGCGGGCTCCTGGCGAACGCGGAGGGGCTCGCCCCGGACGCGAACGAGGTGTCGTTCCCGAAGCGCCTGGGCACCGACCCGGCGACGAGGCGAACGGTGACGATGCTCAACGGCCCGTACGGCGCGTACCTGCAGCTGGACGCGCCGACGCCTTCGCCCGAGGCGGCGGCGGCGGCGGAGCGCGCGGAGGAGGTGCGCGCGGCGGCGGAGCTGGCGAGGCTCGAGAAGGAGGCGGCGGAGGAGAGCGAGGCGGCGTACGCCCGGGCGACGAAGGAGGCGCTGGCGGCTGGGAAGAAACCCCCGCGGAAGAAGAAACCGAAGAAGGTGAAACTCGGGAAGAAGCGAAAGGAACAGGCGGAGCCCGCGCGGCGGTTCGGGCTGCGCAACCTCGACGTCGCGCCGCGGGACGTCACCCTCGACCTCGCGCTCGCGCTTCTCGAGTACCCCGTCGTCCTCGGCGAGCACCCGAGCGAGGGGGGTGAGGTGACGATGAACGCGGGGCCGTTCGGGTGGTACGTCTCGCACGCGGGGACGAACGCGTCGCTTCCAAAGAAAACGGTGAAGGCGTCGAGGGACGAGGCGGTTCGACTCGCGGAGGAGGCGGCGGAGGCGGCGGGGGAGCGGGACGACGAGCGCGCCGCCGCCGCCGTGCTCCGAGCGAGACACGGACCCGTGTCGCTGGAAACGGCGGTCGAGGTGCTGGAGAGGAAGAGGAGCAAACCCGCGGGGGGGAAGGGAAGAGGGTGGGGGCGAGGGAAGAAGAAGAGCGACGCGGAGGCGGGCGACGCCGACGCCAACGACAAGAGCGCGAAGCGAGCGAAGAAAAAAAAGGACGCCGCCGCGCCCGCGGCGAAGCGGCCTCCCTCGGCGTACCTCCTGTACTGCGCGGAGGCGCGGGAGACGCTTCCGGAAGGATTAAAGGTGTCGGAGCAGGCGAAGATGCTCGGCGCGCAGTGGAAGGCGCTCGGAGAGGAGGAGAAGGCTCGGTTCCAGGCCCAGGCGGCGGAGGCAAAGAAGTCCGCCGCCG
>MDSW01124824.1_pt1 | contig 22657 bp, 24 predicted proteins | sample 811171 | NCBI WGS metagenome assembly MDSW01 (sample SAMN05326641, study PRJNA326480) | marine metagenome | isolation source: seawater | place: Atlantic Ocean: North West | collected 2012 | reverse complement strand
GAAGTTCAAGTTATGTCTGGTAAAAATAAAACAATACATTTAGCTGAAAGAGATTGTTCTGTTCAAAGAAGACATCAAAAATTAATTGAAGAAACACCTAGTCCTGTCCTAACCGACAAAATAAGAAAAGATCTATTTGAAAAAACTGTAAAAATGGTTGAACAAATTAATTATGAAGGGGCTGGTACCGTTGAATTTATTTATGAAAATGGAAAATTTTATTTTTTAGAAATGAATACAAGAGTGCAAGTTGAGCATCCTGTCACCGAAGTGCAGACCGGTATTGATATAGTTAAAGAACAATTATGGATTGCTTTCACTGGAGAAACTGCTTTAAAACAGAGTGATATTAATCCTAGAGGTCATACTATTGAATGTAGAATTAATGCCGAAAATCCAGCCTTAGATTTTCAACCTAGTCCCGGAACTATAAGTGTATGTCATCAACCCTCTGGTTTTAGAACAAGGGTAGATGGTTCCATATTTCAAGGATGTAAAGTTACGCCTTATTATGACAGTTTAATTGCTAAAGTAATTTGTAAAGGAAGAAATAGAACAGAAGCTATTCAAAGAACTTTAAGATCTTTAGATGAGTTTGTTTTAGAGGGGATCACCACAACAATTGATCTTCATAAAAAAATATTAAATCATAAAAAATTTGTTGATTCTGATTTTGATACCAATTGGCTTAGTAAGGAAAAATTTTTTTAAATAGTTCTACAACTTAAAAGTTGTAAGTTATAAATTGCATGATCAAATGGAGTTAAACTTGGATCTGACGCGAATGTCCAGCCATTAAATATAAAGACTTTTTCATTATCACTTTTACTTAAGTCCTTCACCTGCATATAAGCAACACTATCAATTTTATTATTCACCTTTACTTTGCCGCATTTCAAAATTTTTATTTCTAATTGACCAAATTTTTTGCTTTCATTTAAATTAATAATAAATTCAGAGGATTTAGCTGTTATTTTATCAAGCCCGATTAAAATTGCTTGAGATGATTTTAAATTATTAAAATTTTTTTTTTCTTTTAAGTTTTCGTTTGATGAGATATTCTCATTTTCTTCACTTGGCTCTTCAAAACTAGGCTTAATATCATCTACATTAATTAAAGGTGTTGAGATTATTTTTTCCTCAGAACGAGTGACAGTTGTTTGAATAAAATATAAAGTTAAAATTAAAATTAAACAAATTTTATTTCCAAGTTTCATATTTTTTTTTAATTTCATTTTTTCTTATTTTTACAGGTTTAAATCTATTATTAGTTCCTGTTTGATTCTCCAAATGATTTTTTTGCCAAGAATATTTATTAGTTTTGCTGTCTGGAATTTTATCGATGGTATGATGAATCCAAAGATACCAGTCTGATGAAATTTTGGATGCTTCAATATTATTTTTATAAATTACCCAACGCTCATTTCTTTTGCTTTGATAGTATTTGTTTCCAAATTCATCAGAACCAACGTATTTCCCAAAAAATAAAGTTTTCAGAAATGTTCCAAAAGTTTGTTTGTTCCACCAGGTAAAAATTATTTTAAAGCTCATATTTAAAATTATAAATCCACACAATTCATAATTGTATTATTATATAATAGACACCTTATACAATTAATATATATCTTAATAAAGAGATTCCATAAATATTATGAAAAAATATATAGTTGAAACTTACTATACATGCACTTTTAAAACTGTTCATACATTAAATAATTTAAATGATAATGAATTATCAAAAATAGATAAAAGAACAGACGGAGATGTAGAGGTTATAGATGTAAAGTTAAATAATCGTAAAACTAGGAAAATTGGTGAAAAAAAGATTGAAAAAGCTAGCAATCCTAAATTAGAGAATAATATAAAAAATAATATTGCGTCTCAATTAAATAATCCAAAATTAGATCAAAAAAATAGTTCTTCCAGTTTAAAAATTAAAAATCACTCAAGATTTAAAATGCCTGACAGAAGAAAAGGATACATTCAAAAAGCGCAAATAGGCGATCATAAAGTTTATCTTCATACTGGTGAGTATGATGACGGAAAAATTGGAGAAATTTTTATTGATACGAATAAAGAGGGAGAATTAGTTAAAGCAATGATGAATAACTTTGCAATAGCAATATCTCTTGGTTTACAATACGGAGTTCCTCTAGAAGAATATGTAGACGCATTCATTGACACAAAATTTGAACCTTCTGGCAATGTAGTTGGCAATGATAGAATATTAAGTGCCTCCTCAATTCTTGATTATGTTTTTAGGGAGCTTGCTATTTCATATTTAGGTAAAGAAGAGTTAGCGCATACACCATCTATTTCAAGAACACAAAATTTAGACAATGATACCGGTGATGATAAATTTTTAAAAATTGTAAAAAATATTACCTCTAAAGGTTTTGTTAGAAGTAACTACGAGGAAAAATTAGTAGATCTTTCCGATGTAAGAATTAATTTAAAAACTAAAAATTAATTTTTTTTTATATCTTTTTTAATACCTAGTTCTTTTAATTGTTTGTCATCAACGTCTGAGGGTGCTTCCATCATTAAATCCTGGGCATTCTGATTCATTGGAAAAAGCGTTACTTCTCTTATATTTTCTCTTCCTGCAAGTAACATTACTATTCTATCGATACCAGGCGCAATACCTCCATGAGGTGGGGCTCCATAATTGAACGCGTTTATCATTCCGCTAAACTTCTCGTTGACATCTTTTTCGCTATAACCTGCTATTGAAAATAATTTATACATTAATTCTGGGATATGATTTCTAATTGCCCCAGAAGATAACTCAATTCCGTTACATACGATATCATATTGATAAGCTTTAATATCCAAAGGTTTTTCAAAATTTATCTCACTCAAATTTCCTTGCGGCATTGAAAAAGGATTATGACTGAATATAATTTTTTTCAAGGTTGCGTCATACTCGTACATAGGGTAATCGACAATCCAGCAAAATGCGAAAATATTTTTATCGACAATATCTAAATCTTTAGCAATTTTTTCTCTTGCTAATGAGAGAAGTTTTTCAATTTCTTTTTCTTTTCCACATGCCAGAAAAATACTATCACCAATTTTAGCATCACAAATGCTCATTAATTCTTTTAAAGAATCTGGGCTAAAAAATTTTCCTACGGGACCTTTACCTTTAAATTCTTTATCTTTCTCGAAAGTAAAATATGCTAAGCCAGAAGCTCCTTGCTCTTTTGCCCATTTGTCAATATTATCAAAAAAACTCCTTGGTTTATCTTTAGTATCTTTTACTATAATTGCTCTTACTATTGATCCTGACTTTACTAATTTTTTAAAAATATCAAATTTTACATCTTCTCTCGTAAATATTTTTGTTATATCCTTAATGATTAAAGGATTTCGCAAATCAGGTTTATCAGTTCCATATTTTTGCATTGCCTCTTTGTAAGTTATTCTTGGGAATTTTTCACTTAATAATTTTTTTTTAGAAAAATGTTTAAACAAATTAACCAATAATTTTTCTACTACATTAAAAACGTCTTCCTGTTCAACAAATGACATTTCTAAATCTAATTGATAAAATTCACCAGGGCTTCTATCAGCTCTAGCGTCCTCATCTCTAAAACATGGTGCGATCTGAAAATACTTATCAAATCCAGATACCATTATTAATTGTTTGAATTGTTGTGGAGCTTGAGGAAGAGCATAGAATTTTCCTGGATTTAATCTACTTGGAACTAAAAAATCTCTAGCGCCTTCTGGGCTTGAGGAAGTCAATATTGGAGTTTGATATTCAAGAAAACCTAATTTTAACATTTCAGATCTTATAAAAGATATTACTTTGGACCTTAAGACTATATTTTTATGCATTTCTTCCCTTCTTAAATCCAAAAATCTGTATTTTAATCTTATTTCTTCGGGATAATCTTGTTCGCCGAAAACTGGCATTGGAAGTTCTTTTGCGTTAGATAAAACCTCTACAGACTCGATTATAATTTCAATCTTTCCAGTTTTTAAATCTAAATTTTCTGTTCCACTTGATCTTTTTACAACTTTACCAGTTATTTGCAAAACAGACTCGGGTTTTGTTTTTTCTAAAATTGGAAAAAAATTATTTTTATTTTCTATGACGCATTGTGTCATTCCGTAATGATCTCTGAGATCTATAAATAGTAGATTTCCGTGATCCCTTTTTCTGTGTAACCAACCAGATAATTTAACTTTTTTATTAATTTCTTCCTCGCTAAGATCTGAGCAGTTATGTGTTCTATATTTATTCATTGATTTAATACTTTTTTTATTAAATTAATATTGATAGACTTTCCAGTAGATAAAGACAATTCATCGACATCTCTAAGAAATTTAAACATTTTTTCATAGGATCTTTCTACGTTGTTGATTATAAAATCAGTAATTCTTGGATTGAGACTTATTTGCTTGTCTGACAAAGTCTTTGAGATAATCACTTTTAAAAGATCATCATTTGGCAGTTCTATTCCAATATACAAAAAACTATTTACCCTAGACTTAAGATCTCTTAATTCAAATTTGATATTGTTTATTGAGTTTACTGAATTTATTAAAACATAATTATCTAATTGTTTTGATTGATTTAAAATTGAATAAAATAAATTTTCATTAATATTATTTTTAAAATTATCAATTATTAAACAGTCTAAACTGGATAAATTTTGAATTGTTTTATTATTGATATCTTTAGCGTCTACTAATTTTGTATTATTAATTTTTTTTTCAAGTATTTTTGCTAAATGGGTTTTACCTGAACCTGGGGCTCCAAATATATTAAGCCATTTTCCTGGCCAGGTTGGCCAACTTTCAATTAATTTAAACGCAGAAAAATTATTACTCGAAACAAAAAAATCTTGCTTATAGTATTTTTTAGAAAAGGGGAATTTAAAAATTAATTGGTCCATTTTAAAGCGTTTTAATAACCCACTGATCATTTATAAGTTGCAAATCTATTTTTTCTCTTTTCAGCTGATTAATTATTTTGTCTAATTTTCCCAAAAACTTAATTCTCAAATCAACAAAATCTTTATTAAATCTTTGCACGTATATATTTTCAATCGAGTCTATGTTTTTTATTCTTGAATTTAATTCAACCAAATTGCTATTTTTACTTAGATTTAACTTTGCATTTAAAAAAGATGGTGTTCTTATATCAATAAGATTTCTTGATTTGACTAAGTTTATTAATTCTTTTTTTATTTCGACTATAATTTTTTTGTAAAATTCATTTGTAGAAATTTTTTGCTTTTTCAAATCTAAGCTTTTAGAGATTTTTTTATCTTGAATAATTGTTTTTACGTAAATTTTTTCATTTCTATTTTCATTATCTTCAATTAAAACTAAGGCCAGATTTTTATTTTGATATTCTTTAAACAGACCAACTAAATCTAAATTGATCAGATTGTTTTTAAATTCATTAATTTTTTGAATTATTTCAATGTTCTCTAAGGGAAGGATAAATTCAATTAAATCATCTTCATGAAATTCATTCCAATTCTCATAAAAAAAATTATTATTAAAAATAAATATTTCATTATCTTTAAGCAATACAGGTAATATAAATAGCTCTTTGTTTGTAATTTCAGAATACAAAATACCTCTTTTGTAAAATAAATCATGAATTTTATCTTTATCAAATGTAATGCTAAATTTGACTATTTCTTCTTTCTTCTCACCTTCTTGTAGACTGGTCATTTGGTAATAAGTAACTAGTTGTTTTATTATTTTAAAATCTAAATCTGATAACTTATTGCTATCCTCTTTTAATAAAATTTTTGAAACTAGTTGATTAAAGCCTTTTTTAATAGCTTGATCTGCTAAAGTATTAATAGAGATTTTATCTTTTTTTTCTAGCTGAATATTATTAACATTAAATAAATTATTTTCTGAAAAAAGAGTTTCAGTTTTTAAAAAAACAATTAAAATAAATGTCGCTAGTTTGTATAATTTCATAAAAGTTTAATTATTTATTTATAAATGAAAAAAAAAGAAAATAGTTATAAAAAAAGTGGTGTTAATATTTTGTTAGCTAATAAGTTAGTTAAACATATATCGAATATAGCAAAGAAAGATGTCAAAAAAACGAAAAGTCCTTTAAAAAAAGAAGTTATAGGAGGCTTTGGTTCTCTTTTTGATATTAGCAATTTGAAAATCAAAGACCCAGTTATAGTATCCTGTACAGATGGTGTTGGAACTAAAATTGAAATAGCAAATAATTTAAAAAAATTTGATACTATCGGAATTGACCTAGTTGCAATGTGTATTAATGATTTGATAGTACAAGGAGCTAAACCATTATTTTTTTTAGATTATATTGCTGTAGGGAAATTAGACTTAAAAAAAACAAAAAAAATTTTAAATGGTATTTTTAAAGGTTGTATGATATCTGAATGTAAATTGATAGGTGGTGAGACGGCAGAAATGCCTGGTACTTATTCTAAAGACAAATTTGATTTAGCGGGTTTTAGTGTTGGAATAGTTTCAAAAAAAAAAATTTTAGATAAAAGAAGAGTAAAAAAAAATAATGTAGTTTTGGCAATACCATCTAATGGCATTCACTCAAACGGATATTCCCTTGTAAGGTCAATATTAAAAAAATATAAGTTGCCGCAGAATTTAAAAAAAGAAATCTTAAAGCCAACCAAAATTTATTCAAAAGAAATTTTAAAATTAACTAGTAAAAATATGATTAACTCAGCTGCACATATTACTGGTGGAGGTTTAATTGAAAACTTATTGAGATCAGTACCAAAGGATTTAACTTTAAATATTGATTTATCAAAAATTAAAATTTTAAAGATTTTTAAATGGTTAAAAAGTAAAAACATTTCGGATGAAGAAATGTTAAGGACTTTCAATTGTGGAGTTGGTTTTTGTATGATTGTTTCACAAAAAAACGTAAATAAGATTAAAAAAATATTTCCAAAAAATTATATGCCATATGAGATTGGTTATATATCTAAAAATCAAAATAAAATTAATTTGTCAAAAACTTTAAAATGGTAAAAAAAAATACTTGTGTATTCATTTCAGGAAAGGGTTCTAACCTTAGAAACCTTATCTATCACTCAAGAAACAATAACTTTCCACTTAAAATAAGTTTAGTCATAAGTAATAATAAAAAAGCAAATGGAATTATTTATGCCAAAAAATTTAAAATTCCATATGTTTTAGTAAATTCAAAATTAAAATACTACGAAAATAAAATTTTATTAAGTTTAAAAAAATATAAAATAAATTTTATTTGTCTTGCTGGATATATGAAAATTGTCTCAAATACCTTAATTAAAAATTATCCAAGAAGGATAATCAATATACACCCTTCGTTGCTACCGAGGTTTAAGGGTTTAAACACCTTCTCTAGAATGCTTAAAAATAAAGAAAAAAAAGCTGGATGCACAGTGCATTACGTTAATGAGAAATTAGATAGCGGTAATGTTATTATTCAAAAAAAATTTCTTATTAGGGATAATGATGATGAAAAAATTCTTAAAAAAAAAACTCAAAAATTAGAATATAAGGCTTTTCCAGAGGCTATCATTAAAATTTTTAGAAATATTTAGCTTTTAAAAAAAAATGCTATCTCTTGCTTAGCATTTTTAATAGAATCAGAGCCATGTACCGAGTTTTTGTCTATTGAGATCCCATATAATTTTCTTATTGTATTATTATCAGCATCTTTAGGGTCAGTTGCTCCCATAATTTTTCTATTAGCCAAAACAGCATTGTCACCTTCCAAAATCATAACAATTATTGGACCAGATGAAAGATAAGCGCATAAATCATTATAGAAAGGTTTTGACTGATGAACTTTGTAAAATTCTGCAGCTTCATCTTTTGTTATATGAATTTTTTTACTTTCTTTTATATTTAATTTATTTTTTATTAAAATATTTTTAATCTCTTCTACTAAGTTTCTCTCCACTGCATCAGGTTTTATAATTGATAAAGTTTGTTCAATACTACTCATAATTTTCTTCTACTAATTGATTTAATAATCTTACACCAAATCCTGTTGCACCCCTTGTATTTAAAGCTCCACCATATTTTGAAAAAGCCATTCCAGCTATATCTAAATGCGCCCATGGCGTTTTATTTAAAATAAATCTTTGTAAAAATTGTGCGGCTGTTGTTGAACCAGCACCTCCTACATAATTAATATTTTGTACATCAGCATTTTTGGAATTCATAAGCTTATCATAATTTTTATGAAGAGGCATTCTCCACAATTTTTCTTCAACTTTTTCACCAGCATTTAAAATTTGTTTTGATAACTTATCATCATTGGAAAATAGTCCTGCATATTCTGATCCTAAACAAACAATAATTGCTCCTGTCAAAGTTGCTAAATCAATTATAAATTTTGGTTTAAATTTTTTTTCTGTATACGTTAATGCGTCAGCTAAAACTAATCTTCCTTCAGCATCGGTGTTTAATACCTCTATGGTCTTACCGCTGTAAGACTTTACAATATCTCCAGGTCTTTGAGCAACACCACTCACCATATTTTCAACTAATCCTACGACTCCTACAGCATTTATTTTAGCTTTTCTTAGAGCCAAACTTTTCATCAAACCTACTACAGCTGCAGAACCTGCCATATCGTAAGTCATGTCCTCCATAAATCTTGCTGGTTTTAATGAATATCCTCCAGTATCAAAAGTAACTCCTTTTCCTACAAATGCTACAGGCTTCGAATTATTTTTTGCACCATTCCATTCCATTGTTACTAGGTACGATCCTCTAATGCTTCCCATTCCAACGCCAAGCAATGCATTCATACCCATTTTTTTTAATTTTTTTTGATCATAAATATTTACTTTCAACCCATCTTTTTTAAGTGAGTTCAATCTTTTAGCGTATTCATCGGGATGTAAAACATTACCTGGTTCTGAAACTAAATCTCTTGCATAAAAAGTTCCCTCCTCAATTGCTTTAAAATGTAATTGTTTTTTAGTTGAAGGATTATTTTTGCTTCCAGAGATTATTAAAGAAATAGTTCTTGTTTCTTTTTTTGTTTTATATTTTTTAAATTCATAGGATTTTAACTTTGTACCATGTAAAAAATAACCTATGAAGTTTTCATAATTACCAACCACACTATCTGAGGCTATATTATAATCACAATTTTTGCCATGGTTTACAAGATTATAAAATTCGGCACCTAAATTTTCTATATCTGAGGTCTTTAAATTATTTTTAATTGAAATTAGAATAATTTTTTTTTTTGAGTTTACTTCAAATACAAGTAATCTTTTCTTTAAGTCACTAGATTTCAATAAATCACTAATATAAGAAAATTCATACTTAGACAGATATTTTTTTAAGCTATTAATATTGAATTTTTCATTAGAAAAATAAACAGTGTTAGATGAAGGTTTGACTAAAGTTTTATTTGTGTATCTTATTTTTATAGACATAGTTTTTATTTAATTTTCCTAATCGAGTTGAATGGTATATATGACCAAAAATATTAGATTTCAACGTCAAATTTGTCATAATTAAACCATTGATTGAATTTATTAGATGAATGCATTATCAATATACAAATTACAACAATGCTTCAAAATAAAATTTACCTAAACTACTTAAAAGAGATTTTTAAAACGTTTTTTGCGATTTTAATTGGTCTTACTTTAATTGCCTTAACTGTAAGAGCTGTAAGTTTTTTAGATCTAATAGTTGATAGTGGTTATGCAATAAATGTGTATTTTCAATATTCTTTTCTTAATCTATTTGCTATTGCAACAAAATTTATCCCTTTCTCTTTTTTATTATCTTTAACTATTTTTATCACTAAGCATCTTAATGACAAAGAATTCACAATTTTGTGGTGTTCCGGAGAAAATAAAATTAGTTTGATAAATTTATTTTTATTTGTTTCGATTTTAATTTTTATTTTTAATTTACTACTATCATCTTTAGTTGCGCCATATACTCTTCACAAATCTAGATTGTTGTTGAGTGATGATCCAATTAAATCTATTTCTCCTGCGCTAAGAATGCAAGAATTTAGTGATACATTTAAAGGATTAACATTTTTAGTAACAAAAAAAAATGTAAACGAAGTACAAAATATTTTTTTACATGATCAGGGTGATAATTTAAGAAATTTATCTCCAGATTTAAGTGGTTCTTCAGTCACAACAATTATTGCTAGAAATGGATATATAGATAAAACAAAATTTTTACTTTTTGACGGTCAAATTATTTCTTCCAAATTAAATCAGGAAAAGAGTAATGTGATCAGGTTTGAACAAATGAACTTGGATTTGAAAGAATTAGATACATCAACAATTAAAAAACCAAAGATCCAAGAAACATCAACTCTCAAATTACTTAATTGTTTTATCTATAAAAAAAGTAATAAGTTTTGTAACGAAAGCGCAAAGAAGGAAATGACTTCAGCACTCAACAGAAGAATTGTAATGCCATTTTATATTCCGTTAATTGCTTTAACGTGTTCACTTTTATTGTTAAATAGAAAAAATAAATTTCTTAATAAATATTTAATATTTACCTATGGGTTTCTTCTATTGTTATTTTCTGAAATAACAGTTAGATATACTGGTTTAAGTAGTATTGTTAATTACATTTTTTTTATTACTCCTCTTTCTCTGGTTTTAGTAATTTACTTCTCATTTATTTTTAAATTTTCTAAAATACTATCTAAATGAATAAAATAATCACAAAATATCTTTTAGCTAATTTTTTAAGATCTGTATTGATGTGGGTAACAATATTTTATTGCTTTGGAATTATTTTAAGTTTATTCGAAGAAATTGAATTTTTTAAAAATTTAGACGTAAGTTTATATACTCCTTTACTACTTACTAGTATTTCTGTTCCAGGTATAATTGTTAAAATTTTACCTTTTATAATTTTCATTTCAAGTATGTGGTTCATGATTAAAATAAGAAATAATAAAGACTTGCTTACTATGAAAGTTTTTGGATATTCAAATATTAAAATTTTTTTTATTCTTGCTTTTACTTCATTGCTCTTAGGATTTTTTATTTTGTTTATTATCAACCCAGTAATTTCCTCTATGTCTAAATATTATGAAAAGACAAAATCAAAATATGCTAGAGACATTGATCATTTAGTAACTTTTAATAAAAATGGATTATGGATTAAAGAAAATATAGACAATTACAAAACAAGAATTATCACAGCTAATAAAATGGATGGTAAAAATTTATTAAATGTTACTATTTTTCACTTAGATAAAGATTTTAAACTAATAGAGAAAATCTTAGCAAGTGAGGTGGACATCGAAAATAATGATTGGGCGCTAAAAGATGTAAATATTTTAAAATTAGATTCAGGTTTTTTTAAAAATGAAGATATTGAAAAATTTTCAATTAAATCAAACTATGATCACGAAAAAATAACCAGTTTGTTTAAAAATTTTGATACTTTGCCGTTTTTAGATATTTTAGTAAATTACAAATATTTACTAGACAATGGCTATAACAAAAAATTATTAGATGAAAATTTACATACTTGGTTGTCATTTCCATTTTTTTTATTCATGATGACTGCTATTGCAGCGGTTCTAACTATGAATACATTAAAAAAATCAGATAATATAAAATTTATAATGATTGGAATTATCCTGTGTATAACAGTATTTTACTTAAAGGATTTATCTTTAGCATTAGGCCAAACGGACAGAATACCTCTAATTTTGTCCGTTTGGTCACCTGTTATTGCTTTAGGTTTCTTCTCTTTCATAGGAGTTTTACAAATTAATGAAAAATAAATTTCTTATTATTATTTTTTTAATTTGTTTTAGCATTAGTAGCAAGGCTGAAAATTTAAAAATTGAGTCCAAAGAAATAACTCTTAGCAAAGCAAATAATACCTCTATTTTTGAAAATGACGTTATAATTAAAACAAATGAAGGTAAGGAAATTTTTAGTGATTTTGCTGAGTATAACAAAAAACTAGGTCTAATTAAATTAAAGGGAAACATTAAAGTAGTAGATGATAAAAATAATATTATTGAAACTAATTATGCTGAGTATAATGAAAAAGAACAATTGCTTGAAACAAAGGGGGACACAAAAATAGTAACATCAGAAAATTATATAGTGGAATCTGAAGACATTATTTTTGATAATTTAAAAAAATTAGTCAGTTCAAAGAAAAAAACTAAAATTATTGATCAAGATAATAATTTGGTATTTTTGAATGACTTTGAGTACGAGATAAAAAAGAATATTTTTAAATCTCTTAATGAGGTTAAAATTGAGGATAATAAAAGTAATACCTACAAATTTTCACAAGTTTATATAGATACTAAAAATAAAGAAATATTAGGAACTGACATTAAAGCCTTCTTTAATTCAGGTGATTTTAAAACAAATCCTAATAACCAACCAAGAATTTTTGCAAACACAATAAATTTAAATAAAAACAGAAGTTCTTTTAGTAAAAGTATATTTACTATGTGTAATTACAGAAAAAATGATAAATGCCCTCCATGGACAGTTCAATCATCTAAAATGTTACACGATAGAAAAAAAAAAACAATTTTTTATGATAATGCAGTTATAAAAGTTTATGACATTCCTATATTTTATATTCCTAGATTGTCTCATCCTGATCCAACAGTCGATAGAAGGTCGGGTTTTCTTCCACCAACATTATATGACACAAAAAATTTAGGAGAAGGAATATCTATCCCTTATTTTTTTGATTTAGGAAAAGATAAAAATTTTACTTTAGCTAGTAGGTTATATACTTTAGAAAATCCTATATTTTTGGGTGAGTATCATCAGGCTTTTAGAAATTCTAGTTTACTTGCTGACTTCGGTTATACAGAAGGTTACAAAAAAACTACTACAGTGAAAAAACCTGGAGATAAGTCTCATTTATTTTTAAATTTTTTTAAAACATTCGATTTAGTTGAAAATTCTAAAACTACATTTAATTTTAAAACTCAACATGTTTCTAATGACAAATATTTGAAATTGTATAAAATAAAATCAAATTTAGTAGACTACAATCAAGACACTCTTGAAAACTCGTTAGATTTTACACATGAGAAAGATGAAATTTTCTTTGGAGTAAACTCGACTATTTTTGAAACACTAAAAGATGACTACAACGATAAATATGAATTTATTCAAAATGTTACATTTGATAAAAATTTATTTGATAATGATGCATTTGGTAATTTAAATTTACAATCAAATTTAGAGACTCATAATTATGATACCAATAAAGTAACTAATTTTTTTGTTAATGACTTTAATTGGAACTCAAAAGATTTATTTTTTGATAATGGAATAAGTTCAAATTTTATTGGAAACTTACGAAATATTAATTACGAGGCAAAAAATTTAGATCTTTATAAAAATGACTTTACCAGTGAAATTCATGGTGCGATTGGCCTTATATCAAAACTTAATTTAGAAAAAGATAATGGTCTAAGAAAGCACTTCTTAACTCCTAAAATGTTGTTTAGATTTGCTCCTGGTAATATGAGAAAAGAAGATAGTAGTTCAAGATTAACGACTAGTACTGCATTTAATCTAGATAAAATTGAAAATATATATAATTATGAGTCAGGTTTTTCAACTACTCTAGGCCTTGATTATAAAACAAAAATTCAAAACAAAAATGAATTTGATTTTTCAGTTGCGCAAGTGATAAATGAAAAAGAGAATAAAAAGATGGCAAGTAAAAGCAGTTTGGATGAAAAACTATCTGATTTAGTTGGTTCCGCTTCAATAAAAATTAATGATGAAAGTGACTTAAAATTTAATTTTGCTTTAGATCAAAACTATCAAGATTTTAATTACAATGAAATTGAGACAAGTTTTAATTTTAATCCAATAAGTTTCGATTTCAGTTATCTTTCAGAAAAAAAACATATTGGAAATCAAGAATATTTTAAAACTAAAATAAATCTCAAAAATAGTGAAAGAGGTTTATTTTCAGCAGAAACAAAACGTAATTTAATTACTAACTCTGCTGAATTTTACGATTTAAGCTATGAGTATTTTAACGATTGCCTAAGAGCCGGCTTAGTTTATAGAAGAGAATTTTATAATGACTCCGAACTTGAACCTGAAAATTCTTTGATGTTTAATATTACTTTATCAACTTTTGGGAATGTAAATTCACCAAAAATAAGTAGATGAAAAATAAAAAACTAATTTTTTATATTATATTATCGATCATTTTTTTATCAAAAAATGCTATAGCTCAAATAAATAATAAAATTATTTTGAAAGTAGAAAATGAAATAATAACTTCCTACGAACTTAAAAATAAAATATTAACAACTCTTTTTTTATCAAATCAAGAGATCAATCAATCAAATATAGATAAACTTAAAAAAAAGTCTGTAGAATTATTGATAGAAGATAAGTTAAAATTGATCGAATTAAAAAAATACAATTTTAAGGCTGATAATTCAAGAACAAGAAAGTACTTAAATTCAATTTCATCGAATAATATTCAAAATTTAATTGAAAATTTTAATAAAAATAATTTAGATTTTGATTTATTTAAAAAAGAGGTTGAGACACAATTAAAATGGCAAGAACTTATTTATAATATATACAAAAATAAAATTAGTATTGATGAAAATATTATTAATGATGAATTAAAAAATTTGATGGGAAAAAATACAAATTTTAAAGAATTTAAAATTTCCGAAATAGAAATATTTGCCAGTGAAAATGATAATAAAAATAAGATAAAAGAAGTGCAAGATGAAATTAATAAAAATGGTTTTTCTGTGGCTGCTATTAAGTTAAGTATGTCTACATCTTCCAAAAATAAAGGTAATTTAGGTTGGATAAATTCAAAATCATTATCAAACCAAATTAAAGATATAATTACATCCATGAAAGTTGGTGATGTCTCAAAACCAATTTTTCAACAAGATAGAATCTTGTTTTTAAAACTTGATGATATTAGAGAGATCTCTTTAGACACGAATGATATTGAAAAATTTAAAAATAAAATAATTGATCAAAAAAAGAACGAATTATTTAACCTATATTCTAAAAGTCATTTATCTAAATTGAGAAATGTAAGCTACATCGAATATAAATGAAAAAAATAATAATTTTAACAGGAGATCCTAATAGTATAAATTCTGAGATTATATATAAAACTTGGAAATCTCTTAATAAAAAAGTTAGGAAAAATATTTATTTCATTTCAAATTATAAGTTAATAAAAAAACAATTTGATAATCTTGGTTATAAAACTAAAATAGAAATAGTAAAAAATATAGATAAGTTAAGTAAAAATAGTAATATAAAGATTATTAATATTGATTTAATTTTTAATAATCCCTTTAAAGTTAAGAAAAATCAGGCTTCTAATTTTATTTTAGACTCATTAAATTTAGGTCACAAACTTGCTTTAGATAAAAAAAAAACTTTAGGTCTGATAAATTGCCCTATTAATAAAGAATTGTTAAAAAATAAATTTGTGGGTGTCACGGAATATTTTGCTAATAAATGCAAAGTAAAGAAAAACTCTGAGGTCATGCTCATCAAAAATGAAGAATTATCAGTTTCTCCCATTACAACACATATAAATATTAGTAAAATATCTCGAAGTATTAACAAAGGAAAAATCGTTAAAAAAGTTAAAATTATTGATTTATGGTTCAAAAAAAATCTTAATATAAAACCAAAAATTGCTATTTTAGGTTTAAATCCGCATAACGCCGAATTTAGAAAAAACTCTGAAGAGGTAAAAATTATTTTACCGGCCATAGCGAAACTTAAGAAACAAGGTATTAATGCTAAAGGACCTTTTGTAGCTGACACAATATTTATAAAAGATTATAAAAAATTTGATGTTATCGTTGGTATGTATCATGATCAAATCATCGCTCCTTTTAAATCATTATTTAAATTTGATGCAATAAATATGACTTTGGGTTTAAAATATTTAAGACTTTCCCCAGATCATGGTACAGCCTCTGATATAATTTTTAAAAATAAGGCTGATCCTTATAGCCTTAAAAAATGTATTGATACTATGATAAATTTAAGATGAGACCTTTTCTAAAGAAATCTTTAGGTCAACATTTTTTAAAAGATAAAAATATAATAAAAAAAATAATAAATTTAGTTGAAATATCAAAGAAAAATGTAGTTGAAATTGGTCCAGGAGATGGCGCTTTGACAGAAGAAATAATAAAAAGAGATCCAAAACATTTAACACTAATCGAAAAAGATTTTAGATTGGTTAAACAATTACGAGATAAATATTCTGAGAAAAAAAAAATTAAGATTTTTCATTCTGATATTCTTAAATTTAATATTGAGAATAAATTAAAAAAAAATACAATTATTTTTGGTAATTTGCCTTATAATATTTCATCTCAAATCTTAGTTAAATTCATTCAACTAAATAAGTGGCCACCAAAATTCAATGATATCATTTTTATGTTTCAAAAAGAACTTGGAGAAAAAATTATAGGTAATTATTCCTCTAAGAATTATGGCAGATTGTCGATTTTAACAAATTATAGATTAAAAATTTTAAATAAGTTTTTAGTGTCTCCAAATTGTTTTTATCCAAAACCCAAAGTCGATTCTCTCATTCTTCATTTTGCTCCTAGGAAAGAGAAAAATTTTAATATACGCAATCTTAAAAACTTAGAAAAGGTTACAAATATTCTTTTTTCAAGCAAAAGAAAAATGATTAATAAGAATTTAAAAAAAATTATATCTACAAAAAAAATTAAAAAGATAGCCAATCTAAATACAAATCTAAGGCCCACAGAAATTAAACCAGAAATCTATTATAAAATTACTGAATTTTTTGAGAAAAATTAGTTTTATGAGATAAAATAATTTCTTCTATTTGACGAAAACAAACTTCTAGGTTTTTATTAATAATTACATAATCATAATCATTCCAATGTTTTATATCCTCATCAAAAGCTTTAAATCTTCTATCAATTTCATCTGGGGTATTTTGATTTCTTGTAATTAGCCTTTTTTTTAATTCTAATTTTGTGTCAGGTATTAGAAATATTTTTATAAGATTTAATTTTTTAAATTTTGATAGCTGTTTTGTTCCTTGCCAGTCAATATCAAAAATAATATCATTTTTAATAATTAATTGATCAACATCATTTTTTAGAGTTCCATAAAAATTGTCAAATATTTTTGCATACTCGTAAAACTGATTTTCTTTAATTAAGTTTTTAAATCTTTCATTCGAAATAAAATGATAATCAACGCCATCTACCTCATTTGATCTTGGTTTTCTCGTGGTGTGTGATACTGAAATTTTAAAAGAAGAGTATTTCTGTTGTATTTTTTTTGTTAATGTGGTTTTTCCAACACCAGATGGAGAAGACAATACAACCATGATATTTTCTCCATCATGAAGCATATAGAATTTTAACTTTTTTTGCTTTCGATAAACTTTATAGCATCACCTACTGTAAGTATCTTCTCTGCTTCACTATCAGATATTTCAGAACCAAATTCTTCCTCAAAGGCCATAACTAATTCAACTGTATCTAAACTATCTGCACCTAAATCATCAATGAAACTCGCCTCATCTGTAACTTTTTCTTCCTCTATCCCGAGATGATCCGCTACAATTTTTTTTATTTTTGCTTTAATATCTTCTGACATGAAATCCTTTCGTATTTATTTATTTTCTTAATAGATTATTAATAAGAATTGTCAAGACATATACATTCCGCCATTAACATGAATGGTTTCGCCATTAATATATTTTGACATATCGGATGCTAAAAAAGCAACACAGTTGGAAACATCTTCACCTGAACCTAAATCTCCAGACGGAATTTTGCTTATTAAAGTTTTTTTAAACTCTTCATTAATTTTATCTGTCATCTCAGTCTTAATAAATCCGGGTGAAACACAATTTACATTAATATTTTTTTTGGCATATTCTATTGCCAAGCTCTTTGAAAATGCAATAATTCCAGCTTTTGAAGCAGCGTAATTAGCCTGACCTAAATTTCCAGTATGACCAACAATTGATGTAATATTAATTATTTTTCCGTATTTATTTTTTAACATTTTTTTTATAGCGTATTTACTTGTTAAAAAAGTTGAAGTTAAATTTATGTCTAACACTTTTTTCCAATTCTCGTTAGTTAGTCTAATTGATAAATTGTCTAATGTTATACCAGCGTTATTAATCAAAACATCTAAGCCATCCAATTTTTTGTAAACACTTTCTATAAAGTTTTCAATTTTATCATGTTCATCTAGTTTAAATTTTTCAACAATTATATTAGGATGTTTTTTTTTTAAATTATTTAGTTTTTCTTCATTGGTTCCCGTTGCTAGAACTAAAGAGTCAAATTTAACAAATTTGTCAACTAAAGAATTCCCAATTCCACCCGTAGCGCCGGTGATTAATATTTTTTTATTTTTTAAATTCATTAATAAAATTTTTAATATCACTTATTGAATTAATTGAAAAGCAATTTACATCTTTAATAGTTCTTTTTACCATTCCGGTAAGTACTTTTCCCGGTCCAATTTCTACAAAGTTTTTCACACCCTCCTCGGACATTTTTATTATACTTTGACGCCATTTGACAGTTGAAAAAATTTGTTTAACTAATAATTTTTTTATCTCAACTGAATTTTCTTCTGGATTAGCAGTAACATTGTTGACAATCCTTATAGAGGGATTTTTAAAATTTGTATCATTTATTTTTTTCTCCATCTTTTCAGCAGCAGGCTTCATAAGTGTGCAATGAAAAGGAGCGCTTACTTTTAAAGGTATTGATTTTATTTTTTTTTCTTTCAATATCTTTTGAAATAATTCTACATCTACTTTATTGCCACTGACAATTGTTTGTCCGCTTGCATTATCATTAGCTATTTCGCAAACTCCATTATTTAATTTTTCTGTTTTTAACAAATCAATTATCTCATCAGTTTTCATACCAAGAACAGCTACCATGCTACCCATACCAACAGGAACCGCATCTTGCATTGCTTTACCTCTTTCGTGAAGAAGATATAGTGCATCTTTAAATTTTATTGAGTCAGCACAAACTAGAGCGCTATACTCACCTAATGAGTGACCAGCAAAAAAATTAAATGAGCTTAAATTGAAATTAAACTCCTCTTTCAAAACTTTAAAAATTGAATAGCTAACAGTTAAAATGGCTGGCTGAGTATTTTTTGTTAATTGCAATTCGTTTTCTGGTCCTTCAAGTATAAGTTTAGAAATTTGAAAATTTAAATTTTCATCAGCTTGTTTGAATATTTGTTTAACGATTTTAAAGTTAGAATAAAATTCTAAACCCATTCCAACTACCTGTGAACCTTGTCCTGGAAATAATAAAGCGCTCATTTATATTAGTTTAATTAACAATTATTAGTGTTGCTATAATTAGTTATTATAGTATAAACCAGTTTTTACAAATAATTAACAAAACTTATTTAATATTAAACTATGGCTTTTTACGAAAATACTATTGTTGCTAAACAGGATTTAGCAGAAAAAGATTTAAAAACAATCAAAGATAAATATCAAGAGATTATAAATAGCTCTTCCGGAAAAGTAATAAAAACTGAAGAATGGGGGCTTCTCAATTTAGCTAATAAAATAAAGAATTATAAAAAAGGGTTTTATATTCATTTTAAATTTGAGGGCACTGGTAAAACATTGAGTGAAATTGAAAAAAAAGTAAAGATTGATAGATCGATTATTAGACATCTAACTGTTAAGTATAAACAATTAGATACAAAAAGTGAATTTTTTAAAAAAAGATAAATGAATATGAAAAGAAAAAATAAAAAATTTCAAAAGAAAAATTTCAACTCTCTAAATAAACTAAGCTTATTTCAAAGAAATGATGGAAAATTCTCCAGAAAATGTCCCTTGTCTGTAAAAAATGCTCCTGTGGTTGATTACAAGAACATTGGCTTATTAAAAAAGTACATATCAGATAATGGTAAAATAATTTCATCCAAGATTACATCAGTTTCATTTGGAAAGCAAAAAAAGCTTACTAAAGAAATTAAAAAAGCAAAAATTTTAGGATTATTATAAAATGGAAATAATTTTATTAGAAAATATAATTAATTTAGGAAATATCGGTGATAAAGTAAAAGTTAAAAATGGTTTTGGAAGAAATTTTCTTTTAAAACAAGGAAAGGCACTTAGATTTAATAAAGAAAATCAAGATTTAGTCAATAAAAAGAAAGATGAATTAAAAAAGAAAAATAATGAAATTAAAAATAAATTTAAAGAGATTGCTAAACTTGTCGAAAACAAAACTTTTACTTTTATAAAAGAAAGTAAAGAAAACGGTGAATTATACGGGTCTATTAAACCCAAGGAGATTACTAATTTAATCAAAGAAAAAGCAAAAGCTGATGTGAGCCCTTCTCAAATTATTTTGAAAGATGAACTTAATAAAGTTGGATTATTTAAAGTAGAAATTAATTTTCATTCTGAAGTAAAAACAAATATTTCAATTAAAATAGATAAGATAAAATCTAAATAACTTTTCCACAGACTAAAAAAAAAGTGTGTAACTTTTTTCTTTAAAGCTGATAACTTTCTCCTATTATAATAATGTGAAAGAAATTCAACCTATTCAAAATAAATTAGAAGATAAACAACCAGCAAATTTGGAGGCAGAACAAGCTTTATTAGGTTCTATATTGGTCAACAATGACATTATAGACGAAGTTTCGAACATAATAAATTCAAAAACATTTTATGATCCTGCTCATATAAAAATTTATGAAGTAATAGAAAATTTAAATAATAAAGGGATGATAGCTAACCCTATAACTTTAAAAAATTTTTTTGAAAAAGATAATATGCTCAATGAAGTTGGTGGAACTGAATATTTAGTAAAGCTTACTAGATTTTCAGGATCAACGAAACAATCAGTAGATTACGCTAAGATCATACATGAAATGTATTTAAGAAGGGAGCTCGTTTTAATATCTAATCAACTTTCTTCAGATACATTAAATGCTACATCTCAAGAACAAAATGCTGAAAATATAATCGAGAATACTGAGAGATCTCTTTTTGACTTGGCAGAGAGAGGTAGCTTTTCACAATCATTTTTAAAATTTAATAAAGCTTTAGATCAAACTATTGAAATGGCAACTTTAGCAATGCAAAGCGATCAAGGAATAGTTGGTGTACCAACTGGTTTATCTGATTTAGATGAAAAATTAGGAGGACTACATAAATCTGATTTAATTATTCTAGCAGGAAGACCTTCAATGGGTAAAACAGCTTTAGCTACAAATATTGCTTATTATGCAGCTCAAAATATTTTGAAAAGACAAGAAAAGTCCTCAGTGGCATTTTTTTCTTTAGAGATGTCATCAGAACAACTGTCAACAAGAATTTTATCAGAACAAGCTAGAATTAAATCAGATGATGTAAGACGAGGTAAAGTTACTGAAGAGGAAATTAATAGATATATTGAAACTTCAAGAAATATTTATAACATTCCTTTATTTATTGATGAGACTCCAGCTATTACAATTGCAACTTTAAGCAATCGAGCAAGAAGAATAAAAAGATTGTTTGGGCTGAGTTTGATAGTTGTAGATTATATCCAATTAATGAGATCGAGCTCGAATAAAAATGAAGGAAGAGTACAAGAAATTTCTGAAATCACTCAAGGTCTTAAAGCTTTAGCAAAAGAATTGTCTGTCCCAGTATTAGCTCTCTCTCAATTATCAAGAGCTGTAGAGCAAAGAGATGATAAACAACCTCAATTGGCAGATTTAAGAGAGTCCGGGTCGATAGAACAAGATGCGGATGTAGTAATGTTTGTTTATAGAGAGGAATACTACTTAGAGCGAAAACAGCCAAAATTAGGTTCAATTGAACATGCAGAATGGCAATCTAAAATGAATGATGTAAACGGATTAGCAGATATTATTTTAGGCAAACAAAGGCACGGTCCCACTGGTACTGTAAAAGTTGAGTTTGAAGGAATTTATACTAAATTCAAAGACCTAAAAAGAAATTAACATCAGTTTTTTCTTTAGTTATAACAAATTTAAGATATATCTGAAATATTCTCATGTTTGCTAGTATTTATAAAAAATTAGTTATAGATTTTTCTAAAATTACACTTTTTTTCTTAGGAGTTTTAATAATTTTTTCACTTTATAATTCTAAAAATTTTAATTTAGACGCTTCATCAGATGCTCTTCTTCTTGAGGGGGATCCTGATCTTAAATACTTAAGAGAGGTAAATGAAACGTTTGGCTCTAAAGATTTTTTAGTTTTAACTTATTCCCCTGTATCAAGCTTTATAGAAAAAGAAACAATTCTTAATCTACAACTACTTAAATCAAAAATAGAAAAATTAACTTGGGTAGACAGCGTAATTACAATAATTGATGTGCCGCTTCTTAAAAGTACTGATGAGGGACTAATGGAAAGACTAAAAAATTATAAGACATTGGCTTATCCAGATATAGATAAAAAAAGAGGTTTTGAAGAAATTATTAATAGTCCTATTTATAAAAATTACGTCATAAGTGAAGATGGAAAAACTTCAGGTATCGTTGTGTATTTAAAAAAAGATGAAAGATTGGCCGAATATATAAAAATAAAAGATAAGTATTATAATCAAATAAATGATACGGGTTTATCTAATGAAGATAAATTGAATTAT
>MDSW01038984.1_pt1 | contig 22657 bp, 23 predicted proteins | sample 811171 | NCBI WGS metagenome assembly MDSW01 (sample SAMN05326641, study PRJNA326480) | marine metagenome | isolation source: seawater | place: Atlantic Ocean: North West | collected 2012 | reverse complement strand
GGGGGGGGCGCGTCGCGGACGCCGCCGCCGCGCGGGCGGTTTCCCCTCCTCCTCCTCCTCCTCCTCTAGAGGGCGGTTTCATCAGTGTTTCATACTTTCGTACGAAGTAAGGTACACGTACTGTACACGTACTACACGTACAGTATGTAGATAGAATAGCCCATTATTGTGACATACGAAAATAGTGTACTGTAGGGCCCTAGTTGTAGATATTCTATACTTTCGTACCTTCGTACTTTCGTACATTGTACTGTACGAGTATAAAAAGAAACCATTTCGGGCGCACGTACCCGCGACAAAGCCCTCGCGCAGAGAACGTCGAGTGAACGGCTCGCTCGCGTATACGCGAGCCATCGTCATCTCGACCAAGACATCAAGCTGCGAATCGAACGCGCGAGCGTCGGAGTACTCGTCCAGTCGACAGATTCCCGTCCGATCCTAAAGATCGCGTCGCGACCTGTTGTCAGACTCCCGTGGCAAGCCGACGCCGAGGACGACAAGTTCGCGAATACGCGTGAGGACGAACGCGACACACACACGATGTCAAGGTGTCACCTCCCAAACGCTCTGACCGCCGGGCGTTTGCCTCTGCGATCATCCCGTCTGCCCTTCGCCCTCGCCGTCGGCCGCGTCACGCACCGCTTCCGTCCGACGTCCCCTTCGCTGACGAACGCTCCCCTCTCACTCTATCACATTTCACTCTGTGACTCAGCCCATCTCGTGCATCAGAGCCCCCCTCCGTCGCCGCGGGAGAAGCGAACGCGAACTGGCAGTGGAATTGGCACGGCGGTCTCAGAGTTCAGGGGTACAAAAAGGGTGAGGAATGTGCGGTGGACACGGACTGCTGCATTAGCGGCAGCGATGACATGCCTCAGCCTCAAGTCGCGAACGGGGAGAGACGAACTGCTGGAGGCGCTCACGGGGGACAAATCAGGCGCGGACCCGCGAAAGCGAAACCGAAAACTGAACGTGGCGTCGGAGGAGGGGGCGTGGCAGCGACTTCCCCGCCGCCGACGGAGCGCTTCGGCGATCGCGATCGAAAGTTCTATGCGGTTGGAGACGCCCCTCCTTCACCCGAGTACGACAACAGCGATTCATCTGTCTCCGGCTCGGAAGATGAGTATGCCCACACAACGGATGTCGTCTTAGGCGAGATAACAGGCGAGGTGAACCTGAGCGAGTACATGATCGAGCTTGAGCGGAAGTTTCAAGCTGAGCTTCTCGAAGCGGCTAGCAGAGTGCGAGAGGCGGGCAGTGAAGGTAGAGGCGAGACACCTGGGCAAGGCGCAGGACGACGGAACTGGTCTGCCGCCGGTTACGCGCGCGGAGGAGGGAGCGGAGAGATAGGTCGCGATGGATTCGAGCCTGCCGCCGGCGCCCTTCGACTTGGCGCCACCCCAGGATACGACCGGCCGCAAATTGGGGGGCTCTCAGACGCTGACTGCGCGAGACCAGGGGATGCCGCGCGACGCGATACCGTGCGACGCGATAATAGTGACGATAGCGACCGAAGATGTGGTCACGACGATGCCGACGACGATCCGGACATTAATTACGCATACGGTGAGATAGATTATGGAATTGAAACGGACAGCGGCTTCGCGGCAGATATTTTCGGCACCGATGGCGCGGATGCTGCAGAGCTCTCACCTGGCACTGGGCTGTACGAGGACGACAGCGACGACGAGCTGTGGATCGGAGAACACGCCATGGACGTATCCGGGAGAAGAGTCAATGTCCTCGCCGGGGCGACAGGTGTCGGGCGTAGCGTCGACAGCAGCGGTGAGGAACGGAAAAAAGTCAACGCCACGCTCGGTGTTGTCAGCAACGGTTTCCTTCAAAGCTACCTCGGTGGCGGCAGCAGTAACAGTTCCTCGGATGTACACGACAATGCGTACGGTGTGCATGAAGTCATAGCCCGAGGGGGGAAATCTGCCGAGGTTGCAGGCGCGATTGGGGATGGATTGAGCGCTGCGGAGTTTGGTGGTGGTCGCCTGAGAGCGTGTTGTGTGGACTTTGACAGAGACGCCGCACCAGCGCATGCAGCGGCGATCTCGCTGGTTAAATCGCCCGGACGACGTCGACCACGAATAACATCCGCAAGCGCGGCGCAAACTCGCGAGGAAATTTCAAGACATTGGGAGCTTTTACAGCGCCCACCGTCCCGTCAGCGCCCGCCACCAGAGTCGCTGAATTTGTTCCAACCGTTCACGGACCCATCCACTTCGGGGTCAAGACCGGGGCCGGGTTTCATCACCGGTGACATACCTGCCGATAAGATCCGAGATGGAACGAGCGAAATGATTCGGCTTAGTGGTGACGCCCGTGTTGCGAAAGCGGGGGAAGTTCGTGGCGTCGCGCTTGCAAGCAGGCCAAGCACGAGCGGAGGTGGCAGTTGCCGACGCGCGTTTTTCGGCGCGTCGCAACTCGTCCCTCGTCACGGCGCGCGCCCGCCGTCGCGTAAAGCATTGGGGAATTTTCACGCCGCTGCGCGCGCTCGTGTATATGGGGCTAGTGATAGTGGCGGTGGAGATGGTGGTAGCGACGGCTGCGGGATAGGATGGGGCACGGTGTCGGGGAGGTCGGACAACGGTGGCGACTTCGAATTCACTGTCCAAGGCCGATCCGCCGCAGGGGCGGTGCCCGGGTACGGGAAAGGGTCATCCCGGCCCACGGGGATGGCGGCATCGATGCTGCCATACGCATCCACGCGTGACACATGAGAGAGGCATGCTCTCCCGTTCCGGGTGAAGTGCACGCCTATGAGAATGATGAAAGTGTTTCGTTTACCATACTTGGAACAGGGAAATTTATCGTTCGCTTAGCGACCTTCGTACCTTCGATGTACCTCCCGACGGAAGTACTTCCATAATTCGTACGAAAACACGAAAATACAGCGTGGCACACAGCTACACACACTTCTTCCAATCAAGTACGGAAGTACTTCCGGATGTACAACACCCTAACGTTAGACTACAAGTCTTAATAAGTCCTTTCGTACTTTCGTACGGAAGTAATAAAGGAAGTATTCTATCTTCGGAGGTACAACTATTACTTCCGTACTTCGTTCCGTACAACGTTGTACTTCCGTCCAGAAGTATCGCGTTACAGAGTCGTTACAGTAGATACTTCGTTCCGTACGTGTACAGCTGTACACGTACAGTACAGTACGTGTACGTGTACGTGTACAGCTGTACTTTCGTACTTTCGTACACTTTTTGTAATCAGATCTACACAGCTGTACGTGTACGTGTAGCCCTACGTGTACGTGTACACTACTTCTGGCGTGTCGAGTCTGTCGAAAAACCTCACAAGGACTTCGAATCTCGCCGGCAGACCGCGCGGCGCGTCCCCGCGCGTCGTCGCGCGACCATGGCGCTAGGGACCCTCGTCGCGGCGTACGCGAAGCGAGGCGGCCGACCGCCGACGCGGAGGGCCGCGCTCGCGGCGATCGCCGCGCTCGCGGTCGTGGAGTTCACGTGGCTGATGCGACGGCGGGCGGATGATCGCGTTGTAGCGGACGCGGACGCGGCGCGCGTCGCGGGCGCGCCGTCGCGGGCGGGCGCGGCACGGGCAGTGGGCGCCGCGGGGAAGGCGGGGGCGATGACGCACGACGGCGGGGGAGACAGGTGCGGTCGAGCGGGAGGCGCGGGGGGAGCGTCGGGGTGCGATTCGTCGTCGTCGTCGTCGTCGTCGAACGCGACGGACGGCGCGGGGAAGCGACGGCGCGGGAGCGATCGCGCGAGCGTCGCGTCCTCGCCGCCGCGCGCCTTCGCATCCGCATCGGACGCGATCGTCGACTGGTGGGCGGGAGAGGGCGGAAAACACCCGTTGTCGGTGTCTTCGCCGGCAGCGGCGGCGGTGGGTCTGGCGGGGTGTTGTGGAGGACAACGCGCGCCTTCAAGTCGTCTCGCGACGTCGTCGCGTGTACATCGTAGCGTCGTGGTAGAGTCTCGAGACGCGTGAACAGATCTCCCGCGCCCGCTCTCGTTCCCGGAGGGGGCGGTCAGCGCCGACGCTCGACGCACGCTCGTTCGTCGCGAACGCGACCGATAGACCAGTTGCGCTAATTCGCGAACGTATGGGACCTCAGGTAGTCAGGGGACCAGTCTGCATTTTTTTTTGCCAAAATCGTAGCGCGTACATGTACAACTACGTGTACTGTACGTGTACAGTAGCACGGATCAGTTCTTGGATCCTTAGACATTTTGGTTTTTTACTCGGACGCGGGAGAACTGACCCGCGCTACACGTACGCGAAAATGCTGTATCAAACTAAGATTCCATACGAAAGTTTGTGTACTCATACTCTATGGTTTTTTAGTTTGAATCGAATCACGAGTAAATTAACGTGAATTGACGGAGCTGGAAGGGTTGAACCCTTCGGGTTCAATTCACCCTTAACTCTGTCGCATCAACGTTAATTCGCGGCTGAAAGGCAAATCTTTAGTTCTACTTAGGCAAATCTTTAGTTCTACTTAACCACAGGCTACATGTTCTGTACGTGTACACGTACAGTATGACTGATAGCATGACATTGACTACATAGTATGACTGATAGCATGGATCAGGGCTCTTTTCATCGGGCTACCCCTCCCCTACTATGGCCCCATAACGACTCTACCTTCGAAGGTTCAGCGTACTGCTTGACCTGCTAGACAGCTTATTCAAGGCCGGTATTTTCATCGCGGAGCAGTCAACTTCAGAGTCCGTTGCAATGCTTTTGATTTTTCGGTCCGCTGCCCCCATATTAGGACATGCGTCAGTAGCACTGTCCTGTTATAATCGTCTACAATCGCGCAACTCGGACGTGCAGAAACCGTTGTTCTGTTCTTATAGTGAGAAATCACAGCTTCATACCGACAGCGTAACTCCGAGTTATGCAGAAAGAAAACACTCGAAGAAGGTAAGTAAGCCTCGCATTTATTCCAGTGTGTTTTTAATTAGCGCGTTTCGATTTAACCTAGGCGCTGTGCACGCAGCTCTTCAACCGCTTGTTATACCGTGCAAAACAACGAGGCTTCCTTGAGCTTGATATACTTGTCGGCAAGTGGGCACAACGCCATCTGATTAATCGGAGTGAAGAATTCATGGCTTCGTTTTCAGAGGTTCTCGACGAGGAAAATCCTGAGCTCTTTAAGTGGCTCACAGGTCAGGAATATCCACCATCAAGGCTGGCAAACAACCTGGCCTTCATCTCTCTGCAAGTTCATGTCATAACTATCATGAACCAGAAAAGCCACAGAGGCGCAAGAGCTGAAGCAGGTCACAGCTGGCTAAGAGGTTGGTCGGATGGAACAACTAAACAACTACTTTAGCTTCTTTTGATCTCAGTTAAAGGAAGATGTCCCAACATTAAGCAGATCTTTTACGAGACACAGTTCACTTTGTGAAGCATTGTGAGACAGCGTAACTGACTGCCCTGGACAGGTGGCTTCATCTGGCTCACGAAAAGGCTTTGAAATTCATCTAAAACGTTTTTTCCACCGTCCAGCGCACTGGAGATAGCCAAACGACTGCAGACACGTTGTAGACTGCACATGCACAGGGATATTCCAAACCGTGGTCGACTATAGCACTTTAATCACAGGTAGATTCACCGTGTTTGTCCACAAAAGGCGCTGTAACGCTAATGTGCGGTGCCCGACCTGGTCTCGGTTTACTTCAAAGAAACCTAAGAAAGCAACAAATCTGAGGAAAATGTTGATATTGAGAGATAATAAGTATCTTTGATAGGTCTCTTGAGTGCAAGCGCACTCAATCTCTTGAATGCAAGCGCACTCAGTAATGCCTCAGTTGCATCGTCTGTCAACTCAACTGCAGTGACGGTACCGTAAATGTTGTTCACGAGCATACATAGGCGCACAAGTGTCATAACATAAGCACACGGAGAGTAAGTAGTACGATCACTTTATTTAATGCACAGGCTGTTGAAGGGATTCCATCACTATATAATTCGATGAAAATAGCTGAAAAGTACGGAAGTATGTGATATGCATTTTCTGTTTTCTTCGTTGAAATAATTTTCATTTGTGGTCGTACGTGGTAAAGTGCACCTAAATAAAATCAGTTGACGACAGCGTTGGAGCAGCAGGTCGAATCAACTTAAAGTCAATAGTCGTATATTTGTCCATCATTTCGTCATAATCTCTGTAATCTCTGTTTAGCGAGCGTGCTTGCTGCGTGGAGGAACGTTCTACAGCCTGGAAACTATCACAATATAGATTCCTTCTTCTCAACATTAAAAATACAGTCCTAGGTTTAAAGTATCTAGTACCTTCGAAGGTATAGATCTACTAGATGGTTTTATTACGAGTACGTATACCATAATGTTGTTGCAGTGGTGTTGCTCCTTAAAAAGTTATCACCTTCAAGGTATACCTTTAGAGCTTCTCAAGCAGGGTTTCAAACCCGAGTGGCAGGGGTTCAGCGATGAATCCGACTCCGATGTCGACCCTGAACCTGCTGATTCCTCCGATGAGTGACTCACGACGGCTGGGTCGAGTCCGATGCCGAGCCCTTCCTGTCGCGGTGACTCAGACCAGTCCGACCCGTGGATGCCGATGGTAGTTGACAGACCATCTTACGACTACCCTACGGGATGCGGTCGAGGTGGAGGCTGACCGATCAAGCTCGGGTTCAACCCGACGAAACAAGTACGAAAGTACGAAATATTTTTTGAGTGTGACTGTTTTGCACACGAGTTTTTGTACAGTACATAAAGAGCTAGAGCCCTACGAGTACGTCCGGAAGTACGAAGGTACCTTCGTACATATGGACATACAGTAGCTAGCTAGCTACGAAGGTACCTTCATACTTTCGAAAGTACTTTCGAAAGTACTTTCGTACATAAAAGCACTTTATGCAATACGCACAGTCACATACTACCTTCGTACAACGTTGTACGAAAGTACGGAAGCATTCTATCTTCATCAGCTACAACGTTGTGAAATACGGAAATAAACATATGGCTAGGGCTACACTACGTAAGTACGAAAGTACGAAGGTACGTATTGTACTGTTGGGCTACGTACATGAAGTATTCATATGATATCATAAAATACATTCGCGTGGTGATACGTACTGTACAGTACGTGTACACGTAGCTCTCACGTAGCCCTATTTGTATGATACAAATCATATCAAATATGTACCTTCGTACAACGTACTTTCGTACTGTACACGTATCATAGTGTACGTGTACAAGTCGTGTACAGCTGTACACGTGTACGTACGGTCGGATAAAAATAAAAAAGTTCTTGGCCCTCCGTGACTGTACACGTACACGTGTACACGTACTCGTACCTTTCATATCATAATTCACTTTTACTATCATATCTACGAAGGTATAAATAGTAGCCCTCTTTATTATGAAGTCGACTGTCATAGATATCATATTTTATACACGACGACGTTTATACTGTATCGGATACATGTATGGAATGAAGATTATCCGATAAATATCTCGTTGATATCGTGTTGTATGTGTACAACCGATGTTGGCCTGCAGGGTCTGTCGACCGTGAGGTGGGGATGCGGTGGGCGTTGTGTCGTGTTTTTATTAAAAGTAAAGTCCCAATATATATAAAATTGGAACAGCTATCTAGTCATTCTGTACATGTAGTCATGTACTGTTGTACATATCGATAAATCACTGATAAATCTATCTTCGATGGCACGAATAGATAGAATAGATAGGCAGTAGATAGGCCCTACACGTGTAGTTCGAAGGTACGAAGATAGCCCTAGAAATACCGTAGAAGTGAAATAGGATATTCTATCTTCGAAGGTACCTTCGTACTGAAGATAGTACAGTACGACGTGTTGTGCACGTAGGGCTCGCTACGAAGGTGCGACTGCGAAGATAGATAGCCCTACAGTAGATATCCGAATAAATACCTTCATATGTTCAACATACGTTGTACCTTCGTACCTTCGTACTTTCGTACTTTCGAAAGTACGAAAGTACCTTCGTACTTTCGTACTTTTGTACTTTCGTACATAGAATACCTTCGATGGTACTTTCTCGAAAGTACGGAGCTACGGACGTACAAGTACTTCCGTACTTCCGTACGAAAAGTACTTTCGAAAGTACGAAAGTACTTCCGGACTTGAAGTATCTCCGAAGATATGATAAGGACACAAATTCAACACCTGGTCGCCTGTTGCAGCACCTTGCAGATCTGAGGCCCGTCTCCGACGCCAACCTCCTAATATTTTCAAGGGCTGCAGGTGTATTTGTATCATGAAGATGACATCCGACAACCTATTGACACGTGAGGTTTGGGAGGGAAACTTGGATGAAGAGTTGGCAGTAATCAGAGAAATTATTGACGACTTCCCGTTTGTCGCTATGGATACAGAATTTCCAGGCGTGGTGCGTCAGGCATAGTAGCATGAAACAGATGCTTGTCTAGACTTCGTCTCATTCAAATTATTTTCAACTTTTGAAACTGCGATCTTAGGTAGCGCGGCCAGTAGGCAACTATAAGTTGCAGTCAGAACATCAGTACCAAACACTCAGGTAAGTGGCGGAATTTGTTACACTGTCTTGTATGTCAAGTTTGTATCGTCTGCAATACTCTCGTTTTTATGAATTGTTACAAATCATTCCCAGATGCAACGTTGACATGCTCAAGATTATCCAGTTAGGGTTGACTTTGACGGATGCAAGGGGCAATCTTCCACTGATAGGAAACTTTTACTGCCTGTGGCAATTTAATTTTAGAGAGTTCAATCTCAAAGAAGACCTGTATGCACAAGACTCGATTGAGTTATTAAAGCATTCCGGAATAAATTTCCAGGCAAATCATGAACGGGGAATAGACGTGCATAGATTTGGTGAAATGCTCATGGTCAGTGGTGTTGTCTTGAGTGACAAGGTAAATTTTCCGAATTTTCTGTAGATACAAAACTTTTAGATCTGCTATACCGCGCTGATTTACGTGATTCCATAGGTTAAATGGCTAACGTTTCACAGCGGCCATGATTTCGGTTATCTACTCAAGATTTTGACCTGCCAGCCACTTCCAGAGGCTGAGTCTGATTTCTTTTATGTACTGAGCATCTATTTTCCCTGTATTTTTGACATAAAATATCTCATGAAGTTCACAGATAATCTGCACGGTGGTCTTAGCAAGCTCGCAGAACAACTTGATGTAGCTCGCATAGGTCCACAGCATCAGGCAGGAAGTGACAGCCTCCTCACAGCTTGTGCTTTCTTCAAGCTGAAACAAACGTATTTTATTGAGAGTGGGTTGGAACAGTATATCGGAGTACTGTATGGTCTAGGGAACGATGCAGAAAGCGATCCACAGCGACCACACACAGTTCATGCGTAAATGCACCATTGAGCTTATAGAAATATCATTTCATGACGAATAGATATAGTAGTGAGACGTGCGAAAATACTGACCCAGTGTATGGTAACATGAGGATTACTCAACCAAATTTGACTTAGAGCGTCACGCCCTCGCTTAGAACGACGAAATGAAGTCGACCCTTTTTCCCCGTTAGTAAATCAAGTTATTTTGCAATCTTCACCTTGAAAGTTAACCTGAGCATGCGTTGTGTTCTTTGCATGTGCGAAGAATCCTGACCGCGCGCCAACGTACGGCGGTTCTTTTCATATTGGTGCAGTGAGTGAAAACATTTGTTCTAGAAGACTTTTTGACTCCGAAGTCCCGAGTCGCTATTTTTTAATATTTACAAAAACGACTATCGTAATTTCTACCATATGAAGGCAAATTAAACTCATGAAGGTAGCGAGAGACGTTCATTTTTGCGCCAAGACTTCAGGTAATAGTAGAAAAAATCACAATAAATAGCTGTCTGCAGTAGTCCAGAGATCCATACAATCCATTGGCGATAGCCCTCCTCCGTCAAACATCGATATATCCAGTTCAAAAGATACAGACCTCGATAGCTCCCGAGCAAAAATACGTAATTGCTGGTCAAGTTATCAACATTTTTTGTGCGTTGCAGCAGGACTAGTTGTGGAAGTATAGCAACTGATTCAAGATAAATCGAGAACGTCCACAGAATCTCCATGACTGATAATTTCTGGTTAATTACAGCTGCCAAGAGGAAACTCGGCCACACGAGAAACGCCACACGAAACGTATCCTGCTCAGCGTCGTAGGTTTGACTAACCACTTTATGCTTACGCATGTAACCGATTATGCACCCAGAAGAAACGATGAATATAAACTTCATGCACGAGTTGTACCTAGTGACGAAGTAGAAGGTAAGCGGCAGCCTCCAAAAGAAAGAAACCTGCAGAGAAAGTATATACACGTACAAGGAAATGTAGCTTTGAAATAGGTCCAAATATCGCGTCACAAATACAAGTAAGTACAGCTCCTGAGTTTTTAAAGAAACCCCTGCAAAAAAAATGGATACTTTCATTGATAAACAAGAGGGCAAATCGGCAAGCAGAGTGTCGGAACAACTATCAAACAAAACCTGAGCACGATTTCGTGGCGTTGATTTTAAGCAATAAAACCTGGAAACCACGGGTTGAGATCAGCGAAAAAAAGGTCGACAGAAGAAAATCTTACTATGATGCTGAATAAGTGTGTCATGTCACCGGCTTCTCGAAGGGTCCGTAGAACAAACGAAAAGAAAATGTTATCCGACGTCAAATCGTGCCGGAATGTAAGGAGGGTGCGAAAGTCCATACCGAATCGAAAAATATTCATGCCCAGAGATTAAAACGCTGTCTCAGAAGATTAAAGAGCTTGGGTCTTTTCTGTCGCTTGCGATCTTAATGATTCTTTTCTACGGCTCAGATATGTACTGTATCAATACCTTGGATGATACGAAACAGTAGGTGTACTCTGAAGTCGAAGGACGAACCAGCGAGACTCATAGTGAGAAGGCCTCTTACTTCAGAAGCGCGTGCGAGTCGCGTATTCATTATAAAATGTACGAAGGTACTTTCGTACCTTCGTACTAGCTACGTACACGTACATGTACTGTACAGATAGAAACCTTCGTTCGTACCTACGAAGGTACTTTCGTACTTTGTACTTTCGTACTACTTTCGTACTTTCGTATTTATCAACCTTCGTAAGTAATCTCTTTCAAACACGAGACGGAAGTACGTCTGTTTGACACCCCGCCCTTCATGTAGATCCGGCTTAATCATATGCAATGAGAACTCCATAATTATTACTACGTACTACTTCCGTGCCGTTATTCGGCACACTGTTATGCTCGCACCGTTCCCTGTGAAGGAAAAGGCAGTGCATTCGCATAGGTTCCGTGCGTCGGACGTCCTTGGTAAAAAAAGTCAACACAGCGCTGTCTGAAGCTTTATTTTGCGGAAAAGGATGCATATTTACCTGAGGTGTTTTTTGCATAATTTTCACTCGTGCGATTTGTTTTGTTATTCTGACAGTCGCAACGCAGTAAAAAAATCGAGATACCGAACTGCGTTTCCCTTCGATGTGTATCTTGGAATTGTGAGCAGGTTTGTCACGTCAGGAAACCTTTCGACGGTTGCCATCTTCTCTGTACATCTCGCCTGCTTATAACCACCCATTCTAGTTACTTATCTTCTTTTTTAAGTATATTTCCTAGCGTGTTTATTTTCTAACGAGGATTGTTTCAAAAGGGCTGGATTGCATGCGGTGGAGAAAATGGCTTTTTAAAAATTTTAAAATTGGATGAGTCTTCTTCAAAGGCGCGTTCTCACTTGTTCTAACATCTGTGAATTTGCGCGTGACTTCGTTAGAAATACGTTTTCCAGACCGCACTCCCCAGCAGCAACCTTTCTATTAATCAGTCGCTCGAAGGACATTCTGGTGTGTCCACAATATCGCATTCTTTCATTTTGAACCTGTCACTTTGTTGCGCGTCAATTACACAGTCTCCAGGCGGGCTTATTCACGTCCACTATTCTTCGCCAGGGTCCGTAAATGTGGCAATCTGGAATGAAAAATATAAAAAACTAACAACTAGTGACCAAAATGGTTTGATAATAGTGTGGTTGCTGCATAAGGTAAGATTTCTCCTCTACTGCATGAATCGAATACATATTAATAGTTTTATCTAGGGTTTGTGGTTCGAGGAAATGATCAACAATCGCAATAGTTCTTTTGTATGTGACATGAAGTGGTCTAAAGATGGTGAAAAAGTATGTATCATATATGATGATGGTGCTGTAATTGTTGGCTCGGTCAATGGGAAAAGACTATGGGGAATGGAACTTCACGTGAATCTACGTTTAGTTGAGTGGTCTCCGGGAGGACAGTCTATCTTGATCTGCACGAGCAAGGGGCAGTGTCTTATATTCAACAGTTTGGGGAACCCGCTCTCAACAATCTTTCTTGCTGCAAGTGGTGGTTTACCGCCAGTTGGGATTGATTGGTGCAAAGGAAATGAGAGCCACGATGAAAACTTTCAATTCCCAAAACTGGTACGTTTACATTATTTCAGATGATAACATATGGTGTCCTCGTGTTAAAAGATTGATATATAGCATTATTTATATAAGGCTATTGGCTGTCAAAATGGTTCTGTGCAGTTGATGAGTTCAGAAGCAGATGAAAAACCAATCATATTTAAGACACGATTTTGTCCTTCACAGGTATTTTTTTTGTGTATCTGTATTGCACGTGTCGCTGATATCATCTATGCATCATAGATACGATGGAACGCCCAGGGAACAGTGCTCTGTATTGCTGGTCTGTTTAATTTCACACGCTCTTTCAAATTATGGTCTGCCTTGGTTATACCATCGATTTTTTTTATTATACCTAGTACAACATCAATATCCCTCAGATTTAAAATAAGTACGTATACAGGTCAGTCTCTTACCGAAGAACGAAGGGATTTTAATGTTCTCGAGTTATACAGCGCAGTTGGGATTCACCTGCACACACTTCGAGTGCCAGGAGCTCTTATAAATGCGGTTTCATGGGAAGGTAGCGGTCTGCGTATCGCACTTGCAGTACAAAGTCATATATATTTTGCAAGTTTGAGACCGGATTATAAATGGGCTTATTTACCGAATACGCTGGTATACGCCTTTGCGGACACGAAAAGTGTTGAGTCCAGCGTCATATTTTGGAATCAACTGAGTCATCAAAAGCACAAAAAACGTGTTAAACATCTAGGGTTAATCAGAGGGCTTGGGGAACACTGTCTTCTCTCAAGTGGCGAGGACCAATCCAAAAATTGCATTCTCACTATCTGCAACGCTATTGGAGTAACATTATGGAATAAGATTATCGAGGTCCGTTTCTTTGACTTACGCCCATTTATGCACTTAATTTGATGGTCTAATGACGAGTTGTCCCTGGGATTTTTTTTTGTCTAATGTGATTTTCCTTCGTTCGCAGTTCAAGCCACACTGTGCTGCACAAACTCCCCTAGAACTTGTAATTGCCAGCGAGAAAACGATACTGTTCTTGCGTAAGCACCCACATACCCTGGAGCTAGGTAGCGAAGTTAAACATCGAAATGAGCTGGCTCATGAGCGAGAAGTAGTAAATCATTTTTGCGACCAAACGAAAGAGATTTCTGAGTTCTGGTGCGTAGACAAGCTGAAAAACTTGAGAACTCACAAAATAGTATAAAGGGAATAATTGACTTTGATGACCGTAATTGAAGGTGTCCATTAGAACTAGCTAATGAGTCAATGTGCGCGTTCGCAGTTTCAGAAAAGGTGCAGTCTTATCTGTTACAGGTGTTGCATCTGTTGGCGTTTGCCCACGTGTCCTTTCTCTAATAGGTCATCCTTGTTGGTTGCGAGTCCGGCTCCGTATACTGGTATCAACTACCATCCCTTATTTTCGAAGGGAAGCACATGCTTAGCAGTCGGCCACAGGTGATCAATCGGTTTTGCATGATCGGCATGCGTTCAATTGAAATGCTTTCTTCTGTTTTGGTTGAAACTACTCTCTGGCTTTGGCTTTAAATTGTGACGGGACAAAGTTCAGTGCAATAGACAAGAAAGCAGTTTTGACAATGCATGACATTTTTTTGCCTACTGGTGCCTCTCCCGACATTTCGTCTGCATCTTCCTCGAGAGAATATCTTAAGCGCCAAGGTGTACTAGAAATGTTTTGGAGTAAGGACGATCCTGCACTTTTAGCTTTCGTTGAAAGATCACGTTTGTACATTTTTCGTGGAAGTGAGCCCGAGGAACCTGTAAGTTACTTTTTTTCCAGTGAAATCTTACATTGACTTGCGCTTATTTTTTAGGTAACTTTCTCGGGCTGCATATGTAGTTTCACCGACCTCGAGATAAAAGCTGTTATCATGGAGGATATTATGAGAAGTCCTTACGACCCTTGCCGAGAGAGCATTGTCAAGTATGAGACTAAGTCTCTCCGCGACACAAGACAACTCCTAAAGTCTGCAAGTCTTCAGGAAAGATTTTAGTGAGCCAAATGAGCCTTTATCGCGGTATTATTGCGCATCGCCTCAAGTAATTCACTATATTTACTTAACAGGATGTCTTCCAGTTTATCGATGATAACACGCATCCGCGCTTGTGGCGTTTATTAGCAGAGCAGTCCTTACTGCAAGGCAATATGTTTATTGCCAATAAAGCGTTCACACGGTGCTCGGATTTTTACGGCATTCAGCTCGTAAAACAGTTGCAGGCGTGACGCCGTGTAGTTCTGCTCATTTTTCTCATGAATTTACATTTTAACGAGCATCCGCGGGCGGTCCCTACTTCCAGTTGTTGGGTGCCGGAATCAAGGAGGCAAGAACAGCAGCATACTTAAGAAAATTTGACGAAGCTGAGAAGCTCTACCTGGTTGCCAACCGCCGTGACCTTGCTGTGGGATTACGCGCACAGTTGGGGGATTGGTTTAAAGTAGAGAGGTATATACCCGATTCTACCAGTTGTACTATTACCTCGAAAGAAGCTCTTCATAATATCGGAAATTACTATTTTGAGCGCCGAAGATGGATTAAAGCAACAGGGTACTACTTACGTGCTGGCAATCTCGAAAAGCTACTTAAGTGTTTTTATGCTGTCGAAGATTTTGTCGAATTTGTGCGACTTCTGCCTAATTTTCATGAAGGCTGCAGAGAACTTAGCGACATTGGAGTTCTGCTGGGCTCCGTAGGTCTATGCAAAGATGCTGTCTTCGCTTTTTCAAGGGGTAAAAACATTAAGAAAGCTAATAATGTTTGCTCATTACTTGGTGATTGGGGTCAAGCAGCAGTATTGGCAAAGCATCATGACTTTATAAAGATTGATGCAAGTGCTCTCCCTTTTTTTAAATTTCCTTTAGCAACTCTTTTAAGCCGATGTGCACCGTTTAATATTTTCTGTTTCAGGTTTATGCTCAACATCTTCTTCAAAACGAAATGGTTGTTGATACAATGCAATTCTATCGCAGAGCAAATAAACACAAAGAGTTTTTCTTGTTGACGAGGCAGCTAGCGAGATCGAGACGCTCTAGAAGATTAAATCCACTTTTCGTCAAGAAACTTTACGTATTTATTGCTCATGAGGTATTATTTCTTTTTACTACCATCCTTTCCTCTTCGATCTTAGTGCCTGCTCTCACAAAATGTAATATGAAATAGGCTGCACAAAATCAATCCCAAACAATCGATTATGAAGATACGCTGATGCAAACCAGCCCTTTTGATGACATCTGGCAATGTGCTGAAGCACAACACTTTTGGCTGCTAGCACATCGACAGCTTCACTCTGGACAATATGAATATGCAACGCGGACATCGCTTGCACTTCAGGGCTCTAAAGAACAACTAGATTCAGCAGACCTGTACTCTTTTATAGCATTGTCTTCGTATTTTACAAGACATTATGGAAATTGTAGCAAAGCAATGACTAAGCTTGGTCCGATAATTAAAGTCTCTCGGCAGAAATTTAACTCTTTTGTGGACATCACTACCACCGTCTTTCTTCGGGTATCTATTCGTCATGTTTTTCTCTGTCTTGCGAATTTATACCTCTCTTTTACTGACGTTTTCTTCAAACGTTTTATGCTGCAACCCTGTAATTAGCACCCTCCAATAGATTTCTCCACGTATCGTGGGTTGAGGAATAGGGTCTCAAGTATCTGTGTGGCTAGTGGCAGGCAGGCAGAAACTTTTTGTGTGCTTTATGAGTTCTGACTGCCGGAATTTCATTACATTTTTTTTTGGGTACTTTTTCGAAAGGGAAATTGAAGTTACAGATAGCGTGACATTCTGCACACACTGCGGTCGTCAAGGCATAGCTGGAGAGTTACAGAACTGTCTAGCGTGCCCTCTTTGCCACTCTAGGTACTAGGACGTGTAACTGTGCTAGCACTAACGCAACATCCATGAGGGGGCAGATGAGCTTATTTCAGGGGAGTTGAACGAACGGGCTTGGTGCATTTTAGAGTGTTTCAAAACCTGGAAACTGTCACGCTCTCCACCTATGAACCCTCTCGTCATAGACCGTATTTTACGGCCAGCCGATCCTAGGACAAAGCGGTTGCGAACGTAGCATTGATCGTAGACTGGTATATTTAAGAATAGAATACATGACCATGACGCTGTGGAGTAACACCCAGGCTACTCGCTCACCGGCTCGACACATGTTGTGGAAATATGTGGGAATATTTTGCCTCCATTTACCCTTGAGTATCCGGGATAAGTCCTCGTGAAGAGTGAAACAAAAACGCAAATGCATTTGTGAGGATCATAAGAAGCCAACCTAAACGCCGCCCATCCTCAGATAACATCGAAGAGCGGAAGAAGCTCGTCAAGTCGCTGTAATGAACTTTCAAGTCTGGTACCTATTGTTCTCATCCGCGCAAGATTACACCTTTGACCTGGAGTCAAGGCAACAGTCACTTTGTCTGCGGCACACTCAAGAAGTGAAAGAGTCTGCAACAATGAAAGACATAAATAGATGGACAGACTCAGAGGCAAACAAAAAGCACCTCCCGCTCTCGAGCTAATTCGTGTAGCAACCTTGACCGCAAATTGGAAGTTGTGCGAAAGAGCTCACGCTCTAGAAATCGTGCCAAAACTAGTTAGTCTGGGCAAAGCACTTGGGAGAAGCTTGGCAAAGTTCAGAGGCGAACTGATATATCTCACCAACATTTTCAATAGCACGAGCCAAATCAACACGCCACAAAAAGAATGTCCTGGACGGTGCGTGATCAGAAGTTCTGGAAACTTCTTGAATCTGCACATATTCAGCTTTCAGGAGCTTATACAACAGCTCTCTTGTATCCTTGACGGGAATCATGGCCTGTCATGTCGGAAAATATTTCGCTGAATATTCTGAGATTCGGAATATATTGACTGATTACCAACTCAGAAACTTGTTTCTGTTCTAAATTGGATTTCAGAAGCAAAAGTCTAAATATCCGGCACGCAGGAACTCCAAACCGTTCTCTAATGATCGCCTCAATCTGTCCACAAAACAACTTAGCATAGGACAAAAGTAAAGCTCTGCACACTTTGCCTCTTTGGTTCGGATCAGCTGCATGGTCCGATTCACGTCAACACTATAGTTGTTGCCTCCTTGAACGTCACGAAAACACGAAACTAAGTCACCTGTGCTATCACAGAGCTGTTTCAGCCTTTCTTTGGCAACTATACTGCTACACTTTCTAGACTTGCAGATCATCGGTAAGATATCAGCCTTTTTCAAAGAGAATCAGAAAAGGGACGCCATCACCCTGAGCAAGAAAAAAAACCTGGTGAATACTTGCAGCCTGGCCACGATCTTTTACTTCACGCGGACTGAGGATGTCCAAGAGGAGCTGCAGGAACAAAATCATAAACGGAGGAGCTTTTGAAGCTGCGAGAATACCAGTAGAAGATGATTGGTTTCATCGTCAACCTGGGTGTACATAATATGAGAGTTGAATGTTTTAACATGTTCATAAAGTTTCCCTGCCTTTGTGCGCACAGTTGCTGAGCAAGCTTTGTGCTGAAAGCGACGATTGAACTCCACAAAATTTATACGCCTGGACAAAGAAGCAATGCTAAACCAACGATACGTGCATCATTACTATCATACCATAGGGAATGACATCTAGTACGCGTGGCCTAAAAAGAAAGCATGGAAGTGTGAAGGGGGAACATTGGTGTTCAATAAAAAATACCATGTCTTCAAATCTGATCAAGTTTGCAGGTGTTTGGGCTACTGAATAATCATAGGCAACAAGATGGGGTGATTCACGCTAGAGAGAATACTGAAAAAAGAGTTTACCTATATTGCCACAGTGACTCTATGAATACATGTGCATTTAGCTCGTAGAAAGAAGCAGAAAAATACATGAAGTACCCCGGATTGTGTCTTGCGTGACTCTGGAGAGCTATAACTTGGAGAGAAATAATCATCGTCTTCCTTACATTTTTTTGCGAAGCGGTGTTCCTATGGGTTGAGAATGCACGTGAATCATTGCCGTAGAACAGTTGATTTGGGAATTACCGGAACAATTTCGATGCAGCGTTCGTCTAAAAGCTGGCTTAAAACTGTAGAGAAAAAAGGCGTGTTTGTGTGCAACAACAACGTAGAGTAGGAGTGTCAAAACACCTTTCTCTACATCTGGAAGAGATCTGAAGTCCTGCAATTAGAAACTATAAGTAATCGATACAGCACCACGGAAACGAATAGAAAGAGTTCCTTCATCTCGCGCTGTCTGAGATTGAAACTCACGAGCTCTACAAGCTGGCGTAGTGACAGTCTGCCATGCTCCAACAATACTTTTGAGAGGAGCTCGTGAGTTTTGCCCATGAAATCCTGAAGTACATTGATTTCCTTATTTTGTGCTGAGATGAAAATGAACATTAAAGTTATTACATACCCTGATATGCAGGAGCAAGCGAGGATACCGAAGCCGGTGCAAAATGCTGTGTAGCCTTATGTGATAAAAAACTGGCCACAAAAACTCAGTTGTTTTGAAGCTTTTGGCTCTTCGATCATACTGTACTAACCCGAAGAATCTGAATGCCTATAAAACTTGTATGTTAAACGCGTGGAGGGGATAAAAACCAAAAGGCAAAGATTTACCAAGGCTGTATACAGTTGTGTTGGATAAGAACTAGCAGTGCATGTTCACAACGTCTAGGCCGTAACCCCTGGAAAGTCAATAAATTAGATTTCTGGACTCCCGTGGTTTGTTTCGAATTCTTGGTTAATATAAGCATATGCACTATCGAACAGAAACGTGCCGTGATTCGGACAAGTTCAAAAAAAGTGCGCTGCCCTTGCTGCAGCAGCGAGTCGCAAACACGTTCTGAATCGTCACCAAAGCAGTCGTGAATTATATTGCACGAAAGCCTCGCGGCTTCTGGTAGATAAACAAGAGAGTCCGCCCTGGAATTCGTGAACTGCATGAAGTGCAAACTACCGTTGATGTTGTGCGATATGTTAAAGTACTTATGCTGTGGTAGGGAGTTATCTAGACAGTCTACCTCCGTGCGCACGAATACACGAGGACGCGAGCAAAGGATACGAGGAAGGTTGTAGAGCTACACTAGGGCTACGATATTTGTAGCCCTACTTCAGGAAGTGCCTTCGTATTTCCGTACTGTACGAAAGTATTCTATTTTCGTACTTTCGAAAGTATGGAATATTTTCGAAAGTTCTTTCGTACTACATACCGTAGGGCCCTACACGTGCATGTACGTGTACGTTGTACGAAGGTAGTAGATAGACCCATTACATTTTATTGTTGAATAGAACACGGAAGTATTCTATTTCCGTACCTTCGTACAAGCCGTGTCGTGTACAGTATGCGTACCTTCGAAGGTACGAAGGTACCTTCGTATTCTATTTTCGAATAAGTACTTTCGTACTTTCGTACGATTTGTACTTTCGTACGAAGGTACAACGTTAGTTGTATAGTACGATGATACTGTATGCTATTAATATTGCCCTACACAATATCTGAAGATACGAACTACGAAGTCTCAATACCTAGAAATATGGTGATCGTATAAACATGAAAGCCTGAATTTTGAACTCGCATATCAACACGAAGGTATACGTAGTCCAATAAAAAGATACGTACTGTACACGTACGTAGAGTTCGTGTACAATACATGAAGGTACGTGTACAGCCTTTTAAGCCCGCGAATTAGAGTGAATTGCCGGTACTTCAAGGGTGTAGTCCCCCTACACGCTGTCGCAATAACGCAAAAACTCGCGCTTAAAGAGGCCATCCTGCCTATCAAAACCTACTTTATTTGATACCTTCGCGTAGGTGATTTTGACTAATTAATTCAGGGTTTGAAAACCGTGAGGATTTTTTAAGACCTCCCAAAACCTCTACAGCCCCTTAAAGTATGCCTATTTATGATAAGTTAAATCAAGTCACCTTGCGAACACCAGCAACACCTTCCTGAATACACGTTGAGACCGCTGCACTGGTCTGCAGAACAAAATACATTAACGAAAACTAATAAACTGTAAGTTTCCATGTGAAATGATCGTGCCTTTTCATGAAATAGAGGTTCATCATATATATCATAAGTATCATCTCCCCGAAATTCACTGGCAACGCCGCGCTCCTGGAAAAGAAGCTCTAGGTTGGAAGAAAGACAGGATTACGAACAAATCAAGCGGAGTGAAGTACCTGGTCAAACAGGCGTTGATCAAATAATGCGATCCTTTCACCACTTGAAGGAACTTTTGACTGTCCGAGCGCGATTTGTTCACCAACATCTCGTTCTCTATCACGAGATATCTTGCTCTTCTTTTCACTATGATTCGTATTTGCCTGAACACTTGTCAGCATACATGACTACATAATAAAGAAAAAGAAACGCTGCGCGTTTTACCTCAATCCGTCTTTCACTTTCTCTTTCTCTCCGACGAGCGTCTCGGATTTCGTCACGGCGCCTTCTTTCCGTCTTTTTTTCGCAAAAACAAATTTTTAAATCTGAAGCATGAGTGAAAATCTATGACGGACCTCAGCTTCGCGACGCTTGTTTTCGATAGAATGGATATTCACAAGAGCATCCAGACCAACTGATACGCCTTCAAACAAAAAAAAAAATCAGAAACAAATGAAAAAATGTGACAAGTTAAAAAAAAGAAATCCGGAAGTGGGATCACCTTTAGAAAGTGTTTCATCACCAGGTCGTTCGTCGCGAGCTTGCCGAGCTAAATATTTCAGATCTTCCTCCTTCAACTGCTTCTGCTTATTGAGGAGTTCATGCTGTAACCTTGCACGAGTTTCAACGGCTTCTCTTGCTTTCTCTTCGGCTAGATATAGTGCCTTTTGCAGGAAAATCAGTTTTTTCGTCGTTGAGAAAACAAATACAGATTGTGATTGTGAACTCTTCCACGACATCCAGGTATTAATACCTCAGAAAGTTTGGCAAAATTATCATTTATATGCACATCTTGTAAACCTCTGCCATCCGCTGCTAGACGTTTATCTAGTGGTATGGTGTAGCCTTTTGGGTTCTGTGAAATATGAATATAAATACCAACAATACAAATTCGCGTACAAAAGAAATTCACCTTCCAGTTTGAAATAGAAGGAGGGACCTTCCAATCAACTTGTTCTTTGGCGTTTGTCGAACGGGGAGGGCTATGCATGATAGGAGCTGGAGGTGAGCCAGGACCACGTGGAACCTTGTAATAAAATAAGGGTAAGACAAGTTCTTGTTCAAAGACAGTCTGTAATGTTACCTTTTTGTGTCGGAATTTTGGTGGATCGAGAGGATCGCTCTGGACTTCATGAAGTTTTATCACACGATGGGAGGCTTCAGAAGTGGTATCTCCTCTCCGCATTGAGGGAGTGTACTTTACAAACTCAGGCTGAGCCTTTGCATGGACCTTCAAGTGCATATCTTTCTTTGCAATCTTACCAAGGATTGAAGCTCTGGTCTTAATTAACGCGGCACTTGTATCATCGATCGTGGGACGCGCGCATACCTGCATACAAGAGTATCTAAGCATCTCAAACAGAAATGAACTAACCAAAGAAGAACTTACTGCATGTGGTGTAGGCAAGAAAGTCGTGTGCTTCGAATGCTTCGTTAAAGCCTGGGTATCATGCGATTCGGCAACGTTGTCGGGCGCACACTCCAATACTGCATCAGGCGCGTCCAACGCGTTCAAAAGCGCCAGATCCAGGCCAGGAGGAAACTGTGCTACGTGAACTTCGGGAAACGATCCACCACTCGAAAAATGGGCAGCGAGTCGAGGCACTGTTCCGTTTCTTGCGCCGTAAGAGGGTATGCATTGAGGTTGATATTGGGCACTGGGTTCGCGTAATGCATGTTCAGCATTTAGAGAGGATGTGGCCGGCGACATCAGATTTGGTTACCGCCTTGGTCCAGGTCAGTGGGTGACGTGTACCTGAGGCCGAAGACAGCACTACTATGCAAGACCTTGTTCTCGCGTCACGCCAAGTCTATTTGTTTGTATGGAAGATTCAAGTAGGCCTGCAGTACACGTGCGTGTACACGAGTTGTACACGTGTACACGTTCTGTACGTGTAGCCCTATTACGGATATTGCGCCGATAGCATAGCGCTACGTAGCGATAGCAGGCACTACGTGTACAGTGGCGATAGCGCTATTGGCACTATAGTGGCGCTATCGGCCTGTTGGGCGTCTACAGGCGTGCTGGCCGGGCTGCGTCAGGGCGCTAGTAGGGCGCAGCCTCGAGGCTCCTACTCAATCGCTAGTGCGCTAGTGCGCTACAGCGCTACAGCGCT
>MDSW01165802.1_pt1 | contig 22661 bp, 16 predicted proteins | sample 811171 | NCBI WGS metagenome assembly MDSW01 (sample SAMN05326641, study PRJNA326480) | marine metagenome | isolation source: seawater | place: Atlantic Ocean: North West | collected 2012 | reverse complement strand
TTGCCAGCCTAATCGTGGTTTCTTTGTTCGTAATCGGAATCGGCGGGCTTCTGGCATTCACCAACTGGTATAACCATCCCCGTAAAGCAGAAGAATTACTTGGCGTCATTGAAGATGCCAAATTAACGCCTGGGTCTGACTGGGGACAAGCCAGTCAGGAAATGGAAGAATTTCTCGACCGGTTCCCTGAGCACCCACAGTTCGGTTCAGTCAAAGATCATTACATCACACTCAAAGACGAGCGGGCTGAGCAGCAATTTCTAAAATCTCTGGAAGGCACTCTTAAGCAATTACCCGTTGCAAAACTTACACTCTGGAAAATCCTGAACAATGAAAACCTTTCCTCCGAAGAAACCATCACTCAGTTAAAGCACTATGTCACCATCTATGACGCCGGCGAAAAAGAACAAATGGTGACCGACTGCCTTACAATCGCTCGCAATAAAATTGAGCGGCTCGAAAGAGAGCAAAAAGAACTGCTGAAAGAACACGCAAACACACTGGCCAAGACTGAACTGGAAATTCGGTCATTAATGAGCGTCTATCGTTCGATTGCGAAAAAAGACAAACAAACAGCCGTCAAATCGCTGAATGCTTTATATGAAATTCACAAACAGGAGAACGATTTATCGAAGGTATTGCGTGAAGTGATGGAACTTAGAGATCAACTGAGCGAGTAAATCTGCTCTGCTAGGGTTTTCGATGTTTCAACGAAAGTCCCGGGATTTAGGTTCCAGATTTCCGAGATGAGATGAGAGATCTTCGAGACGGTGAACCACAACATGTTGAACGCGATTCCTATTCTCCAATGTTCCATGAACCAGCCAGGCATTGCTCCTTCTGGCAATACTATAATATCTCTCCCAGATATGCTGCCGTAGTACAAGATTCATTGTGCCCACCTCATCTTCCAAGGTAACAAAAGTAATACCTTTAGCCGTCGAGGGACGTTGACGCAGCAACACTAAGCCAGCGACTTTCACATAACGATTATCTGGGCAACCCTCCAACTGATCTGAACGCAACACACGCTGTTCGTTCAGTCTATTACGCCAAAACATGATTGGCTGCCCTTTCAATGAAAGACCTGCCGTACGATAGTCCATCTCGACCTGCTCCGACGGCTGCATTACTGGCAAATCCGGATTCTGGTCATCCGTTGAGGCGAGCAAATCGAACAACGGTTGCTTCACTTCTTTGCGTTCCTGAGCCAGTGCTTCCCACAATGCAGAACGACGATTTCGATCAAAACTACTAAAGGCATCGGCATCAGCCAACTGCATAATCACCCGTTTACTAACTCCCGATCGTCGTCGCAACTGTTCCACCGAATCGTAACATCCCTGCTGTTGACGCTCCCGTAATAATCGCTGGACTGCTTCAAGTGAAAGCCCTCTGACGATCCGCATTCCAAGCCTCAAAGCGGGCTTTTGCTCATTAGCATATTCCAATGAGCAATCCCAGTCACTGTAATTAATATCGACCGGACGAACTTCCACGCCATGCTTCTGAGCATCTTTAACTAGGTCACTAACGGAGTAAAATCCCATGGGTTGGCTATTGATAACACTGGCGGCAAAGATTGCCGGGTGATAACACTTCAGCCAGGCTGACACATACACCAACAATGCGAAACTAGCAGCATGTGACTCTGGGAATCCGTATTCACCAAAACCACGGATCTGATTGAATACCTGCTCCGCAAATTCTCGTGTCAGACCGTTAGCCAACATTCCATCAGTAAGCTTACGATTAAACTCCTCAATCACTCCCGGACGTCTCCATGCTCCCATAGCACGCCGTAGTTGATCCGCTTCCCCCGGTGTAAACCCTGCAGCCACCACGGCTAAACGCATTGCCTGCTCTTGAAACAAGGGCACACCTAAGGTTCGATCCAGAACTTTCCGAATCGCCTGATTTGGATACGTCGCCTGTTGCAAACCGGCCCGACGCTTCAGATACGGATGTACCATATCTCCCTGAATAGGCCCCGGCCGCACAATCGCAACTTCAATCACCAAATCATAGAAACAACGAGGTCGTAGCCGTGGCAGCATGCTCATCTGAGCTCGACTTTCGATTTGGAACACTCCCACTGTATCCGCTTCACAAATCATGTCATAAACCAACGGATCATCCTGAGGGATCGTAGCCAGGGATAGCTTTTTATCTTCGTGATATTCCAGCATTTCAAAACACTTGCGGATGGCACTAAGCATTCCCAGAGAAAGACAATCTACTTTGAGAATCCCTAGCTCATCGAGATCATCTTTATTCCATTGAATTACCGTCCTCCCTTCCATCCTTGCATTTTCAATCGGAACGAACTCACTTAGCAAACCACGGGTCATCACCATACCGCCGACATGCTGCGACAGATGGCGAGGGAAACCAATGAGTTCTTCTACTAATTCGCGAAAGCGTCGCCCTAATGTGACTTCCGGATCAAGACCAACCTCACGAATTCGGATATCTAAGTTTCCATTCCGAGTCCTGCCATCAAGGTTCTTAGATATTTCGTCAATCAACTCAGGATCCAACCCTAAAGCTTTCCCCACATCTCTTACAGCGGACCGCATTCGGTAACACGTCACTACCCCCGTCATACCGGCCCGGTCACGACCATACTTGTCATACAAATACTGCAACACCTCTTCACGACGCTCATGTTCAAAATCAACATCGATATCAGGAGCTTCATTACGTTCTCGACTGATAAACCGCTCAAATAGCAACTCTGTGGTTTCCGGATCAACCGACGTCACCCCCAGGCAAAAGCAAACAACCGAATTGGCCGCGGACCCGCGTCCCTGACATAAAATACCTTGACTACGAGCGAACCTAACCAAGTCCCAAACCGTCAAGAAGTAAGCTTCGTAACTCAATTCCTCGATCATTTCTAATTCGTGCTTCAGTAGCCGAACTACTTTCTGGGGAAGGCCTGATGGATATCTTTGATGAGCTCCTTTCCACGCCAACTGAACAAGATGCTGAATTGGTGTTATCCTTTTGGGTGTCAACTCTTCTGGATACTCATACTTCAATTGGTCCAGCGAGAAACAACATCGCTCAGCAATTTCCATCGTCCTCTGCACGGCAAGAGGGATTTCCGCGAACAAATCGGCGAGCTCAGACAGTGGACGCAAGAATCTTTGGGCATTGGGGAATTGCCAATCTCCGATTTGGCATACGCTACAGTGATGTGCAATCGCCGTGAGGGTGTCCTGCAAACGAGCTCTTGACGGATCATGGTAATACACATCTCCCGCGGCCAACAATGGAACGTTCGCATCTTCACTCAACCGCCTTAACCTAAGCAGCCGTTGCTGATCTGCCACCCCACGATGTAATTCGGCAAGTAAATAACAATCTTCAACAAAAATTTCACGGTAGGCTAAAAGTTGCGCAGTCTTAATCAACGCTGCTTCTTCATGCAAACGCAGATGATCCGACATCAGATTCTCTGCCTGTGGATTCCAATCGGGAATCACACCGACAATCCAATCCTCACCAAATTCCCTGAGATCATCAAAGTACAGTAAGCACTCTCCTTTGCCGGCCCGGCGCCGTCCAAGCGTGAGAAGTTTACACAGTTGCCCATAAGCTTTTCGGTTCGGCACCCAAACAACGCAAGCCGGAGCGTCTACAAACGTAAGTTCAGCGGCAACGATAAATTTAAGCTGTTCATCTTTCGCTACTCCATGGGCGCGCACAATTCCTGCTAGCGTATTACGATCGGTGATGGCGATGGCCCGATACCCTAATCGCTTTGCCCTTTCAACTAACTCACCAGCATGTGAGGCTCCCTGCAAGAAAGAGAAATTAGATTTGCAGTGTAGTTCGGCATATTGCATCGTCCTGTTTAGAAATTCCCCTGCAAGAACCAATGTTCACCCGGGAGGCCTCGATACAACCAAAAGCGAAGTCCTGTCTCGAGCTCCACGCGATAATAATCACGACGTATTGCTCTCCCACGCCACCATCCACTTTCAATCCGTTCGGGTCCCCAATAACGAGTAATTTGTCGCCAATGCCCTTTGTGCAGCATTTTAAGAGGCCGGTTTTCCTTCCGACAGATTTGGCACTGAATCTCGAAAGGCTCCTTCCAATACCAAATCGGCAGACTATCAACCGGCTTGCATTGTTTTAGCAACCAGCCGGTTTTACGAGTACGAGTTGAGCGTGGAAACACATTGCCTGATTTAGAAGGAGAGTTCTTTTGAGGAACCAGTATTTGTCGACACCAACGCTGAACATTCAAATTGGCGATTGGCTCCAACTGAAATCCATATTCAGGTAAAGCTTGTGGCTTTAGGGTGGCTCGTAGCACCCGTTTCTTCCCCAAGCGACTGGAAAGCCTATCGATCAGTCTCACTAATTTTGCCGGGGGGATACGATCAAAAGAATTCGCTGTTGACTGCCAACGATACTTTTTTTGAGCGTTCGGTTGGCGATCAAACAAAGAAAGCTGCTTTTGCTGCATCGTCGCTGTCTGGGTAAATTCGACTCGACAACTATAAACTTCATCTACTCGTCCTAAGCGATCCCATTGCAGATGAAACAATTCTGATAAATGTTTCAAATCCGTCGTTGGTCGATACAGGCCAAGCGTCAGGATTTCTGTATCCTGTCGTGCATCTTCGAATTCACTATAAATTCGTTGTCCATAACGTGACACCTCCACAGTACAGGTAACCTGTAACACGCCTCGAGATTCCTTCTCGAGCTGCTTCAGTAAAGGCTGAGTTAACTGTTCGAACACTTTGCATATTACGTCCGGACCACCGATACGACCGGGCAACAATTGGCTGGCAACATAACGTTGTTGTGGATGCAAAATTTGCAATGGTTCATCTACGTCTTCCAGTAACTGGTCACAGCGGTGTGCCACTCGCTCCCCCAAGCGTTGAACAACCGCATCTCGAGGCAAATCTAGCAATTGTTCCAGACTATGGATTCCGAGTCGGTGGAGCAAATCAAGCGTTTCATCGGAAAGTCTGAGGCAGACAACCGGTAACTGCCTCAGGACTTCCCACACGGACGCTCTGTGAGAAGGTAACAGTCGAACACCTTCTCGCAGAGTTAGGCAAGCTGCCCAACTGGCACCAACCGTCCCAGCAACAGCCACCCTTACAACCAGCCCTTGACCTTTCTCTTGTCTACCAGCCGTCGCCTTAACCGTCCTGGGATTTCGACCTCGCTGGTGAAAAGCTACCGTTCCATCTTTCCATTCCAAATCCACCCGGCGGTAGTTTTTCTTAAGCTCTTCCCGAAACTCCTGATAAATTCGCAGAGCTAGTTTTTCTTCCGAACCGAAAAAGCGGCGAACATCCGTAATATCAATCCAGATGACTTCTGTCTTCCATGCATCGAGTCGCGCATCGACCGGATGTGCATAACATTTTCTTTGATGTTTACCTTTTTGCTTCCTTAGCTTTCTTTGCAGTTCCTGTTTCCACTGGACACCATCCGACGCCCCCCCCTTACTGGATCCAACTATCCCAACCAATGGTGAAAACCGGTTTGCCCAGCGAGCAAGGCGATGCAAGGCATCCTGCTCTTGCCACGCCTGTCGCTGAACGAACTCACCATTGGTGCTAACATCCTTGTCTGAATCCTTCACTCCACTTCCTGTATATCGTTCATCCCTGACGAGCTTCCCTGCCCGACCTGCATCTATCCACACGCAGGCCACTCTTCTCCTGTTCTTCATATTGTCTACTATCATCTAGCCGTGCCTGCTAATGGCTGCCCCTCCGACTTCTCGGATTGAACCTGCTGCCCCTGTTGACCCTGTCCACTTGTTTGCACTACATCTCGCAAATCGATTTCACACTGCGATGCCCCTGAAATACGTCCAGACATTGCGGTAACCGCTCGTTTTCGTTCCACCCGAAAACGCCAATCTCCTGAAACCATCCTGACTGTCGAAGATGATCGGTTCTGTGCGGGTAATGCGGTAAATTGCAATCGCACATGAGCCCAGGTTGGAGTTCGTTCAAACTTCTTCTCCCGTACTAACACTCCTAATGCTCTTCCTGCTTCGGCAGCTAACTGCAAACGCCGAAACTCGCGACTACTTACTTTTGACATACAACTCCAAACTGCTCCGACTGCCGGACAACGCAGTACTTGATCCAATGACCAATACAGATCTTTTTTACTTTTGGGTGTCAGGATCATTAAACGATCCAATGAAATCCCCAGAGCTGCTGCCGCGGGTGGATAAAATTTATGGTCATTATCAAAGACAACTAAAATCCCTCCTTTCTTATCACTGCTCGATTCCTGCAAACTTTTCCACTCCTGATTGGTGCTGCTTGCATTAATCGAACTGGCTGAATCGTTTTTTGCTTCAAGCCTCTTGGCTAATAAAGTCTCGACAGGCGTTAAAGCTTCCGGCGATAACATTTGCCAGGCGAGCCATAATCCGAACATGGCTACTCCACCTCCCTGCAACGCTCCCAAACATTCCATTAACATCCCCGACCTCAAGCCGGAATTCGGCAAAATCGCATCTAACTGCGACCAGCCAGTCGATATCAACCCAGCCTGTAGATCACGAAACCTTTCCTCCTCACGACCTCCATTCCTAAAATCCTTCGAATCTACCGCCAGAGAAACGGACACATTACTTCGATTCAGCAAATCGTGAATCTGACGGACTACTGCTTCTGCATCCTTACCAGACATTTGCTACCCCAGTAAACCTTTCCCATTTCATATTTACTGCCTTACAACTTACAATCCGAACCCTGAAGGAAGCAGCACCAAACCTCCTAGTAGTGTACATATGTATACCTACCTGTCAATAGTTCGACATAATTTTTTTTGAACTTCAGTGAAAACCGACCAAACCCTCCCAATTAATTCGCTCGCTGCCCATATTCGACCGCCTCAATGCCCGATAAAATAAGGGCTTACGCACCCATCTTCTACAAAGTACATCTCATGGTTCGCACTCGTTTCGCTCCCAGCCCAACCGGTTATCTGCACATCGGCGGAGTCCGCACAGCTTTATTTAACTGGCTCTTTGCCCGAAAGCACGGAGGGCAATTCATCCTTCGTATCGATGATACGGATCAAAGCCGTAATGTCGACGAAGCTCTGCAGCCGATCCTCGACGGATTCCGCTGGCTAGGCATTGACTGGGATGAAGGCCCAGAAGTTGATGGCCCCCATGCTCCATATTTTCAATCTCAAAGGACCGAAAAATACCAGGCTGCAGTTAAAAAGATGCTGACCAACGGGACAGCCTACAAAGACTACAGCCGAACCGAGGAAATTCAAGCCGAACGAGAAACCGCTCAAGCTGAAAAACGAACCTTTGTCTATAGTCGCCGTTGGATGGCAGAAACCGATGAACAGGCGGCCGTCTTCGAAGCCGAGGGGCGGACAGCCGTCGTGCGTCTCAAAATGCCTCGTGAAGGTACCTGTCTCATTCCCGATCTGATTCGAGGTGATGTCGAATTCGAATGGGCTCATGAACAAGACATGGTCATCCAAAAAGCCGACGGGACATGCCTCTACCATCTCGCCAGCGTCGTGGATGATGCGGAACTGGAGATCAGTCATGTTATCCGTGCCGAAGAACATCTCTCTAACACACCTCGGCAGATCTTCATCTCACAGAGCTTGGGATACGAGCTTCCTCAATACGCTCACCTTCCCTACGTAGCCGAACCTGGCAGTAAAAACAAACTGAGCAAACGCAAAATCCCCAAGTATCTCAAAAACCAAGACTTCAAAAAACTGTATGATCACGGAGAAAGAATCGCGACGCGCTGCGACCGTGAATTGAGCGAGGACACATTCAATCCGGTTATCGTCGACTTCTACCGCGACATAGGCTTCCTCCCCCACGCTATCATCAACTACCTCCTGCTGCTTGGATGGTCTCTCGACGGAGAAACCGAAGAATTCACAACCGAAGAAATGATCGCTGCGTTCTCACTTGAACGCGTTATAAAAAGCCCAGCCAGCTTCGACCCCACGAAATTAACGGCCTTCCAGCAACGCGAGATGGACAAACTCGACTTGAAGAAAAAGAGCGCTCTGTGCGTACCATACCTCCAACAAGCCGGCCTACTCGAAACACCCCCTGCTTGTGACACAGGCCCCTACCTAAACGATATCATCACAGCTACCGAAAACCGCATCACCGTTGCTGGCGACATTCTCGACTACGACGATTTTTTTACCGCCGATGCCTCTCTTCCCTATGACGCCAAAGCATTCGCCAAACGACTAGTCAATACAGAAGGAGCTCAGCAACTACTTATAGAGTTCCGCGACACACTAAGCGAGTTAGATGACTTCAATGTCGAGTCCATTGAGCAAACGATGCGTGAATTCGTGGAAGCCAAGGACATCAAATTTGGCGAAATCATTCATCCGGTACGAGTATCCACCACCGGCAAACCTGTCGGCTTTGGACTCTTTGAAACTTTGGCTATTTTAGGGAAAGACCGTTGTATCAACCGCATGAATCTAGCGTTGGAGTCGGCTCAAAACGAACCGCCTCAGGCAGAAAGTGAATAGCACTACCCGACACCCCGGAATTGCCATATTCAGGAAGATTCTATTCCCGTTAGAATCCAATTGCTCCCGTCCCTTTACTTCAGTCATCACCAACGAACCAACATGACCACTGACAATCAAAATCCGAACCCTTCCGAGCAACAAGAACGACAGAAAAATTTTGTCGAACAAATTGTGGAAGCTGACTTAGCGGCTAACACTCATGAAGGACGAGTACACACTCGATTTCCTCCCGAACCCAATGGCTACTTACATATCGGCCATGCAAAAAGTATCTGCCTAAATTTCGGGATTGCACAGAACTACAAGGGAAAATGCAATCTGAGATTTGACGACACCAACCCTGCCAAAGAAGACATTGAATACGTCGAATCGATTAAAGAAGATGTGCAATGGCTGGGGTTTCAGTGGGACAACATATATTTTGCCTCAGATTACTTTCAGCAATTGTATGATCTGGCTGTCCAGCTTATCAAAGCAGGGAAAGCGTATGTCTGCAGTCTGTCACCGGAAGAAACGCGAGAATACCGAGGTGGCTGGGATAGCGTAGGCAAAGACAGCCCCTATCGCGATCGAGACATTCAGGAAAACCTATCTCTCTTTGAACGCATGAAGGCTGGCGAATTCGCTGATGGCGAGCATACACTGCGAGCTAAGATTGATATGGCTTCGCCCAATATGAACATGCGAGACCCTGCGATGTATCGCATTAAGCATATCCATCACCACCGCACAGGTGACCAGTGGTGCATTTATCCAATGTACGATTTTGCTCACGGAATCTCCGACTCCATTGAAAATATCACTCACTCAATCTGCACACTTGAATTCGAACATCACCGGCCACTTTATGACTGGTTTCTGGACGAATTAGATATCTTCCGATCACGACAATACGAATTCGCTCGCCTCAACATAACGCATGCCATCATGAGCAAACGAAGATTGCTTGAACTTGTAGAAAACAAACACGTCCAAGGGTGGGACGATCCTCGTATGCCAACCATCAGCGGCCTGCGTCGCCGTGGCTATACCCCCCAAGCCATACGCGAATTCTGCACACGCATCGGAGTCACCAAACAGAACTCGACTCATGACATTTCCTGGCTTGAGGATTCACTGCGAGCTCAACTGAACAAAGAGGTTCAACGTCGTGCCGCTGTAATCCGACCACTCAAAGTGGTTATCGAAAACTTCCCCGAAGGACATGTTGAGTTCATGGAAGCGGTAAACAATCCAGAAGATCCATCCTTCGGCACTCGCCAGGTCCCATTCACTCGCGAACTTTACATCGAACAGTCTGACTTTATGGAGGATCCCCCAAAAAAATTCTTCCGACTTGGTCCCGGCCGTGAAGTAAGACTACGCTACGGATTCTTCATTACCTGCCAGGAAGTCATTAAAGACGGGGACGGAAACATCATCGAATTGCGTTGCACCTATGATCCTGAAACACGAGGCGGTCAGGCTCCGGATGGTCGCAAAGTCAAAGGCACCATCCACTGGGTCTCTGCCGAACACGCCGTGGAAGCGGAAGTTCGCCTCTACGATCACTTATTCCAAACACCAAATCCAAGCGATGTGGAAGAAGGACAGTCTTATCTCGACAATCTCAACCCCCATTCTCTTGAAGTTCTCACAGACTGCAAACTCGAATCTTCTCTAGCGGAAGCCCAACCGGGTGAACGGTTTCAATTTGAAAGACTTGGCTATTTTTGTGTCGACACCAAGGAAAGCAATGGAACCAAACCTATTTTTAATCGCAGTGTGACTCTTAGAGACACCTGGGCAAAAATGCAGAAGCGAAGTTAGAAGCACCATGAGCGACCTACTGGTCACACCCAACGCACAGGAATCAACCGGAGGTAATGTTTCGGTAAGCGCTCCTACGCGTCTTCATTTTGGCCTGCTCGCTTTTGGAAATCAGGAAGGCCGTAATTTTGGCGGCGTGGGCCTGATGCTCAAGAAACCTCGCATCAAAATTAAGGTCAAAGCCAGTCAATCTTTTAATACCATCGGTATCTATGCAGACAGGCTGGCTGAGTTTGCCGAAATGTGGAAGGACTACACCAAAGCCGACCAACTCCCAAACTGCACTCTGAAAGTGACAAAGGCACCACCTCAACATGTCGGTCTGGGCCTTGGAACACAACTTGGACTTTCAACAGCCGAAGCCTTACAACGTTTCGTCAGCCATTCTGGCTTTTCAGCCATGGAACGCGCAATCGTCGTAAATCGGGCTGCTCGCAGTGCGGTTGGCACTTATGGATTTGAGTTTGGAGGATTAATCGTCGAACGCGGACGACTACCAAACGAACGGATCTCACCTCTGGAATGCCGAATGGACTTCCCCAAACAATGGCGCATCGCACTGATCCGCCCGGAGGGTGGCAGCGGACTGTCTGGTGAGTCCGAAATAAAAGCATTTACAGATATCCCGCCGGTATCTCAGCGGATCACCGATCAACTGCTGGATATCATTCAGTCCCAGTTACTTCCCGGCCTTACTGGTCACGATTTCAGTCAGGTCACCGAAGCCGTTGAATCGTATGGACATCTGGCAGGAAGTTGCTTCGAAGAGATTCAAGGCGGGCCGTATAATGGTCGTCTACTAAACAAACGAGTTGCCTGGCTCAAACAAATGGGAGCTCGCGGAGTAGGTCAAAGCAGTTGGGGACCGACTCTCTTTTGTTTCTTCGACTCGAAGGAAGCAGCCCAAGAATTCCAGCGTAATGTCCCTGATGACGGCTCCGGCCAAAAATTAATCGTAGACATTGTAAAGCCTGACAATCAGGGCGCTGTTATAGGTTATGGCTAAATGACAGGTGCCGAATAAACTATCCGGCCATATCTAGCCCAAACCCATTTGTTCGGCTCGGAATCTAGTGTCTGTTGTTTGTCACTGTTCTTTCTAAGAATGCCGGCCAGTGTCGTTTTCCAAGACGAAGCTAATTGCCCTTTAGGCACTTTGAATCATAATAGAGAGATACCTATTCCTAAATTACGGACAGGCAATTCATGCTAGAACTTGGTGTAAACATCGACCACATTGCCACGATTCGGCAAGCTCGAAAAACCTATGAACCCGACCCGGTCACTGCTGCTGCGATGGCTGAACTGGGCGGTGCAGACTGCATTACCGTCCACCTACGTGAAGACCGACGGCACATCATCGATCGCGATGTACGCATCCTCGCCGACACGGTAAACATTAAGCTCAATCTGGAAATGAGCATTGCAAACGATATCGTCGACATCGCCTGTCAAACAAAACCGAATCAAGTAACTCTCGTTCCTGAAAAACGTGAAGAAGTTACGACCGAAGGTGGTCTGGATGTTGCAGGAAACTACAGCAACATTGAATCTACCGTCAAACGATTACACGATGCCGGCATCAGTATCTCACTATTCCTCGACCCGGAAGAAGCACAAATTGAAGCTGCTCACAAACTTCAGGTCGAGGCTGTTGAACTGCATACAGGCCAGTATGCCTTAAACTCTGGGGCCGAACGTAACGCCTGCCTGCAAGAACTTATCACTAGTGGTCGGCAAATAGCTGATGCCGGGATGACACTTCACGCCGGCCATGGATTGAACTACCAAAATGTGATTCCTGTTGCTCGAATTGACAACATGGTGGAACTCAACATTGGACACTCCATTATTTCCCGGGCCATATTTATCGGGCTGACACAAGCCGTGCAGGAAATGAAGCAACTCCTCGTGATTGCTGAATCCAAACACTAGAGTCAATCACGAAAGACGAATCATGCAAATCGGCTATTGCACTAACGTCCATGCCGGACCTGATCTAGAAACAACTCGAGCGAATCTGCTGCAATACGCGTCGAATGTGAAGCAGCAATTCTCACCAGAAACTCCCATGGGTGTCGGACTTTGGCTGGCCGCTCCAGCCGCCGCCAGCCTTCGGGACCCAGTGCAACTTGCAACTTTTCGTGACTGGCTAGCTCAACATGAGCTTGTCCCCTTCACTCTTAATGGATTCCCTTACGGAGATTTCCATACCGAAATTGTGAAGCACAGGGTTTACAAACCAACTTGGTTTGACAGCAATCGCCTCACTTACACCACTAACCTCATCAATGCTCTGCACGGCCTTTTGCCGGAAGGCATGGAAGGTAGCATTTCAACACTACCGATTGCCTGGGATCGCAAGTCCATGACTCCTCAGCAGTGGATAAAAGCTTCTCAGCAATTGCTCCAACTTTGTCGCTACCTACATCAACTCGAACAGGAAACAGGGCGACTGATCTATGTCTGTCTTGAACCGGAACCAGGCTGCGTGCTCGATGTTGCAAAAGATATGATCGATCTATTCCATGAGCGACTTCTCCCCTTTGAAGACGAAAACATCGTCACGCGATATTTACGAATCTGCCATGACATATGCCATAGCGCTGTCATGTTCGAACCTCAGGCCGACGTCCTCCAGAGATATCGAACACTCGGAATCCGTGTTGGCAAAGTACAGATCTCGTCCGCCGTCCGTGTCGACTTCAACTCAATTACACCTGAACAACGATCTCAAGCGTTAGAACAGCTAGCAAGTTTCAATGAACCTCGCTATCTTCATCAAACCAGCATCCGGGAACCATCGGGCGAAACGAGATTCTATGAAGACCTTAGCTTAGCTCTAGACGCCGTGAAGCAAGCAAGGGATTTGAATAGCATTTGGAGTGTGCACTTCCACGTTCCAGTTTATCTCGAATCACTTGGACTGCTGGGAACATCTCGTTCAGACATCCTTCGCTGCTTCGAAGTATGCAAATCGATGCCCGACCTGCAACACTATGAAGTGGAGACCTATGCTTGGAATGTTTTGCCCAAAGAACATCAGGTAGACAATCTAGCTGATGGAATCGCCCGTGAAATGAATTGGGTTCGCGAGCAGCTAACCTCCTAAACTTTAAGCCCGACAATTCCCCACATCAAAACGTTAACCACCTTCACTCATGCAACTAAAAAATCAAACCGCGGTAATCACTGGAGCATCCACCGGCATTGGTCGGGCGATTGCGGTGGCATTCGCTCAGCAGGGTGCGAACTTGATTTTGCATGCGAAAAGCAATCAGGAGCGTCTAGCAGAAACCGCCGCTTTGGTACAACAGCACGACGTTAAATGCACAACATATCTGGCCGACTTAACCTGCCAGAAAAGCCGTGAGAACTTTGTTCAGACAGTTCTGTCTAACGGCTTAATTAACATCTGGGTCAATAATGCCGGAGCGGACATCCTTACCGGTGTGAACTCAGAACTCGATTTTTCTGAGAAGCTTCAGTTACTCTGGAACATGGATGTTCAGGGAACCATCGAGGTGTGTCGACTGATAGGCGAAGTATTTACCGAGACCGGCAAACGTACAAACGCCGTCATTCTAAATATAGGATGGGATCAGGCGGAAACAGGACAGTCGGGTGACAGTGGACAGCTATTTGGCACAACCAAAGCAGCTGTCATCGGATATTCACGCAGTCTTGCTCGTACTCTGGCACCTCATGTACGCGTGAATTGCCTGGCGCCCGGATGGATCCAAACAGCTTGGGGCGATCAGGCTCCTGGACATTGGGATAAACGAGTTCGTCGTGAATCTCTTATGCAACGTTGGGGGAAACCGGAAGATGTTGCCAATGCGGCTGTCTTTGCAGCGGCTCCCTCATCTTCATTTATTACAGGCCAGATCATTCGAATTAATGGGGGATTGAATCACGAACAGATCATTCCTCCGCAATCATAACTCAGACTCAGTCAATTCTTCCCGGAAATCGGAATGACCGATCGCTCAAACATAAAAGGCAAGCGAATCCTGTTTGTAACAGGCAGGCTGGCTGAACATGGATTACGGGAAGTGCTCAACAAGCTCAGCCAACAACTCGAGTTTGAGTATGAACTTACCGTCATGCCGATAACTGTCGCCGCATTAATGACCCCTGCATGGATCGCCAAACGCCTTCAGGTTGCCGATAATATCGACCTCATCATTGTTCCCGGCTACTGCGACAACAATCTCACAGACCTGCAGCAGACCACGAATGTCCCCATTGAACTAGGGCCACATGACCTTCGAAAACTCCCTCAACACTTTGGTCTTGGCTATCAACCTCCAGATGATTATGGTCATTATGATATTGAAATCCTGGGTGAAATAAATCATGCCCCAAGACTTTCAATGGAATCCATCCTGAAGCAGGCTCATACCCTTAAGTCCTCAGGCGCAGACTACATTGACATTGGCTGTGATCCGGGAAGCGTCTGGAGTGGCGTCGGCGACTGCGTTAAGCAGCTCGTGGATACTGGCTTCAAAGTATCGATTGACAGTCTGAATACAATAGAGATCTCCAGTGCCGTTCAAGCTGGGGCATCACTGGTATTGAGCGTAAACAGCTCTAATCGAGATGCTGCGGTAGGCTGGGGGGTTCCCGTTGTGGTGATCCCAGACGATTTATCAACACTTGCAGGTCTCGATGATACTGTTGAATTTTTGGCAACGGCAGGTGTGCCCATTCGGATTGATCCTATTTTGGAGCCAATCGGTTGTGGTTTCACTAATAGTCTGGAACGGTACATTCGGATCAGGAAGCGATACCCCGACGCTGAAATGATGATGGGTATCGGGAATCTGTCGGAATTGACTGACGTGGATAGTGCCGGAGTTAATACACTTCTGCTTGGGATCTGTCAGGAGTTGGGAATCCGTAGTGTCTTAACGACGGAGGTCATTAATTGGGCTCGGTCGAGCGTTCGAGAGTGTGATATTGCCCGACGGTTAGTCCACTATTCCGTAAACCACGGTGTTCCCCCCAAACATCTGGAAACTGAATTACTAACCTTGAGAGATGAAGAGGTCTCCAGTTTCGGAAAGGAAGCTCTCGACAATCTAGCTAATAGCATAAAAGATCCGAACTATCGCATTTATGCCGAACAGGACGAGATTCACCTTATCAGTGCAGGCCTACACCTTCACGACAAAGATCCGTTCAAGCTATTCGAACGACTCGCAAGTGGTGAAAAACAACAACATCGACCACACAACCTCGATGCTTCTCACAGTTTTTACCTAGGATACGAAATGGCCAAGGCCCTGACGGCCATCACACTTTCGAAACAGTATACCCAGGACCAGGCTCTAAACTGGGGGCATTTAACACGAAAAGAAAAGAACCATCGTCTGACTCGATCACGAACGGATAAGCCTGCAGCAGATCGGGACTAGCAGCAACCACTGAGCTGAGCTGCGATAAACTGCTCTAACATTTCAAAGGCTTTCTCTTCCTGTTGACCTGCCGTTTTTTGCACAATGATCTTCAGGTGCTTCATCTGGCTTAGGATCTCATCCGAAGGAATAAACCTCGTCCGGGTCGCAAGAATTGCTGCTTCTAAGACGGCATGTTTAGCACGATTAAAACCGAAAAACTCCCGGAGTTGCCCCTGTTGGGTGACACGACATTCAATACGAGTACGCTCTTCTTTATCATTCATTGAAGTCACTTCAAACTCAAACCACCGACAAGCATTTTCCAGCACATACCCGTTTACCTCAGGCATTTCAATAAAAGACGGTTGAGCAGACCACAAATTGATGGCTGAACACGCCAACAACATAACATCATCAGTAATGTGTAGTACTCCCTTACCCTCCCGTTTTAGATTCACGTAGGTTCGGGAGGACGTGTACGGTTTCAGAACAAATTCATGCCAATTACCTCTATCGGCAACTTCTGGCCCCATCGGAGAAACATTCGGACTGCCATCCTCATGCCTGGTTGTTACAATCGCTTCAAGAATCATTATTTCTTTTTCTCTGTCTCAAAACGTCGCTGGTCGGTTTGGCGTTTCAAACGGGCCAGCTTCACCAGCACGGCATTCATCGGTAACCGATGGAAAAACCATATCCACTTCGATACCTGCTAGTTTTAGAAATTGAGCAAGGATCGTAAATCCATTGTTGGTAAGCACCGACTCAGGGTGAAACTGAATCCCCACCACCGGAAACTCTTTATGCCTAATCCCCATCACTGTACCATCGCCCAGCCAGGCTGTCTTTTGTAAATTCTCAGGCAAGCCTTCTTCAGCCACCACCAATGAATGATAGCGACAAGCTTGGAAGGCTCCGTCAATTTCCTTAAAAAGGCCGTCTCCATCGTGTTCAATCAAGCTACTTCGACCATGCACAGGTTCCTTAGCCACGACGACACTTCCTCCGTAAGCCTGTCCAATCGCCTGATGTCCCAGACAAACTCCCAGGATTGGATATTCTCTTCCCAACTCACGAATCACTTCCAGACTAATACCTGCAGTATCGGGAGTGCAGGGTCCAGGAGAAATAACGATGGCTTGAGGATTCATTTTGCGAATTTCCTCAATCGTAATTTGGTCATTGCGCACAACAAAAATATCCTGTCCCAACCGTTGGAAGTAACGGCCCAGGTTTTGAACAAAGCTATCGTAATTATCAATTAACAAAATCACTGAAACACCTAAATCACCAACCAGCCATACCAATCCATTATGCGAGGGCTCTCAACATGCCGGTGGCCTTCTCCCAGGTCTCAACATATTCACGTTCCGGGTTTGATTGTGCCACAATCCCTCCTCCTACAGGAAATTGCCACCACCCTTTCCCGGCTGTAATGGTGCGAATAAGAATACTCAAATCCATTGTGCCATCAAACCCGATATATCCCAGGCTACCACAATAGGGGCCTCGCGCCGTAGGTTCCAACTCCGCAATAATCTCCATTGCCCTTACTTTCGGAGCTCCGGTAATCGACCCACCGGGGAACGCCTGGCGGATCAGGTCGAACGGCGTTTTGTCGTTCCGTAACCGCCCTTCGACGACACTCACAAGATGCTGTACAAACTGGTAAACTTCCAGCCGACAGAGTTCACTGACAAAAATACTATCGGGTTCACAAACCGATGACATATCATTACGAAGCAGATCCACGATCATGATGTTTTCCGCTCGATCTTTTTCACTTCGTCTCAACTCTTCTGCGGCATACAAATCCGCTTCCGGCACTAGAATACGAGCACGTGTTCCCTTTATAGGTCTAGCTTCAACAACCGAGTTCCGCACTTGCAAGAAGCGTTCCGGCGAAGCACTGACGATTTCGAATTCATCTGTAGCAAAGTATCCGGCAAACGTTGCTGGATTGCGATGACGCAAACGCATATATAAATCAACTGAATCGGCCGTCGCGGGGTGAAGTAGTCGATGGCTCAGGTTGACCTGAAAGATGTCCCCTGCATAGATATAATCAATACATTTCTGCACAGCCTCGAGGTATTGTTCTTTCGAGAAATTGCTCGTCAAACTACCACGAATCTCAAATTGTTCGGCTAACTGATCTGGAGCAATCTGATTTTTCCCCTGCTTTTCGCGACGCGGTGATACAGGAGCAGACAGAATCTGCTGAAAAAAAGCCGCTCGTTCTAAGGCTCGATTGGCTCGGGCAAGTGGTTCCTTCTCGGGTAATCCCTGTGAGATAAGCCAGGCACGTTGTTCAAAATGATCAAAAGCCACCACAACATCATAGAAACCGACGGCCATTGACGGCACTTCGAACTCATCCTGATTCGGTTTCGGAAGCGACTCGAGACTATACCCCAGGTCATAAGAAAACAGTCCGGCAGCGCCTCCCTGAAACGGCGGTAGCCCTGCCAGCGTTTCGACCTGCTCTTCACCTACTAATTGCTGCCAAGCAGTCTCAAGCTCATCCAATTCATTCCGCTGCCGAGGTTTGGTTTCGATATATTCAAACGGATCAGCACAAACGAACGAATATCGCCCCAGGTTCTCTAGCCGCATCGCACTATCGAGAAACAGGCAATGTGGCAATGATGCCAACCGCAAAAATACGGCCTCAGCGTCGGGCATCGGAATCAATTCCTGAACAATTGCCATGTACTTTAATTCATGTCATTAGATAGAGAGTTAGTATAGACCGACCTTAAATATAGGTTGCCTGTTATATTAAATTAAGTGCAAACACGACGCGCCGTGTGACTATTCGCATTAACTCAACCTTTCCAACCTGAAGCCATGACCCCAGCTGAACGTGAAAACATTATCGCCTTCCTGACAGAGCAGGGAATTCTGTCCAAGGATCTTCAACACGAACTCCTACCAAATGACGAACTCCTGCGTCTTATGCATCCTGACACCATGTGTGGCGGAAACGGATGTGAATCTGAAATTTGCTAACAAAGCACGGTCACACATTCGAATGTATCAATCGAATTCACTATAATAACAGGCTCATTCAATCATTTTGATTTCTTAGTGAGCCCAACATTATGCGCCGTACTTTCTTATACCTAGCCATCGTATCGCTGTTCAGTACACCTCTTTTTGCTGTTGAGGGTACACCTTCAACAGCGGCCAAAAAAGAAGCCGAAAAAGGCAACTGGACAGGCTGGCGTGGACCAGCCCGGGACGGTTTATCAGCGGAATCAGGACTACAAACCGAGTGGGCTGACAGTGGTCCAAAACTTGCGTGGAAAATCAAAGGGCTGGGAAGTGGTTTTTCCAGTGTGGCCGTGTCGAATGGGAAAATATTCACTATGGGCAAAAAAGAGGGAACGACTAAAATGATCGCTCTTAGCACCAAAGATGGCGCAACTTTATGGGAAGCTGATATGGGAGCGGGCGCCAACCCGAACTGTACCCCAACAGTAGATGACGACCACATTTACGGACTCACTCATTCTGGGGAACTTATCTGTATCAATGCAACGGACGGTAGCATCGTTTGGCAGCGAAACTTCCCTTCCGACTTCAAGGGGCGAATGGAGTCAGGCTGGGGATACTCGGAATCACCTGTCATTGATGGTGACAAATTAGTTTGCACACCGGGTGGGAATTCTGCGGTAATGGTGGCACTCAATAAAACCTCGGGAGAACTACTCTGGTCTGCCGAAATGCCCGCATCGATCGGTAACCGCGGACAAGACGGAGCTGGGTACTCGTCAATTGTGATCAGCGAAATCGCAGGACGCAAACAGTATGTCCAGCTAACCGGCCGAGGGGTTATCGGTGTTGATGCTCAATCAGGCAACTTGCTCTGGATTTACAACCGCATCGCCAACAGCACTGCAAATATTCCAACCCCTATTGTTAAAGGCGATTACATTTTCTGCAGTACAGGATATGGAACCGGAGCCGCTCTTATTCAGATCCACGATCGAAACGGAAGTTACGAAGCGGAAGAGAAGTACTTTCTGGAAGCGAAAAAACTCCAAAACCATCATGGTGGAATGATTCTCGTCGGTGATTACATCTATTGTGGTCATGGGCATAATCAGGGGTTTCCAGTTTGTCTGAATATGATGACCGGAGAATATGCCTGGGGACCTGAACGTGGAGCCGGAACAGGCAGCGCTGCGATTCTCTATGCAGACGGTCATCTTTACTTCCGTTATCAAAGTGGCGACATGGCCCTGATTGAGGCCACGCCGCTTGGCTACAAATTAAAAAGTAAATTCCGGACCGAAGAAGTAAACGGAAATAGCTGGCCTCACCCCGTTATCGCAGGGAAGAAACTGTATCTGCGTGATCAGGGAACGCTCATGGTTTACGACATCGCGAAATAAATTCAGTGAAGAAACAAGACGTTCCCCATGTCATCTCCCCTCAAAATAGCGTTTGTTGGTGTCGACAACCCGCATGGAGCAGGTTGGCGAGATTTGCTGGCCAATATTCCGTCCGAAGCTCGACTTTCGGCAGTCGTACCGCACTTCGATGGCAGTATTACCAGCCTTGAGGAGAAGTATTCGGATTTACCTCGCTACAACACGGTCAGCGAACTAATAGCTCACGAACAATTCGATGCCGCGATTGTTGCCGTTAACAACCGCAATTCTGTCAGTGTCATTGAAGAACTAGCTGCTGCAGGAAAACACCTTCTGGCAGAAAAGCCGGTGGCCGGACGCACGGAGGATGCCGAACGTATCAAGGATGCTGTGGACGCTGCCGGGGTGGCATTTCAAACAGGTTACATGTGGCGGTATGATGATTGCGCAAACCGTTTGAAACGCATGATCGCAGAAGACCGGTTTGGAAAGCTTATCAGTATGGAAGCGGTTTACGTCACTAGCGATGTGAATCGACGAGGGCCGGCCCATTATCTGTTCGATGTCAACGAAAGCTATGCCGGTTTCTTTAGCTGGCTCGCATGCCATCATATCGATCTCTTACAGTACATTTCAGGACAGACTGTCCAATCTGTCACCAGCCGCGTGGGCAACTTTTCTAGTACCAAAGTTGATGTCGAGGACGGCGGTACCGCCATTCTAGATCTCGCTTCCGGGGCAATCGCCACCTTGATTGGGGGCTACTGGATTCCTCGCTGGTCTGGTGAAGTTCACTGGACGATCCGTGGCAGTAAACGCTGGGTCCACTGGAACCCGAACAAGCCGGACACGAGTGGTTCTTTAGAAATCCACGGCCCCCAACCACAATGGTATGCCATGGAAGAGACCTATGATGCACCCATCGATTCAACGCCAGGTTACGGAGGTGGCCCCGGTGTTGCGTTATTAGAGGATTGGCTCTCTGTGATTCATGGGAAAAGCCCCGCTTGCAGGAATACGACAGAATCAATGCTGGCCACCGTCAAAGTGGTGGACACCATAATCCAGGCGTCTGACGAAGGCCGCCGCATCGATTTATAACCCCGAAACAACCACGAGGAGTGTAAGGCGTGAGAATCAGCCGATATGAACAAGACGGACAGATAAAGTACGGGTTTTATTTTGACAACTATCTCGTCGAAGTAGGTGCGGCAGCCCATGCCTATAAAACGGCAACCGGTGAAGCCATCGATCTGTCTCAGGCATCGTGTATTTTAGAACTCCTTCCGCCCTGTGGAGCACTTGCCGTGGATGCGGAAAAAGTGGCCGCATGGTTAATCTCAAACGAAACGCCCGCTGATTTGAAAACCTGTATCGATACTATTCGACTATTGATCCCTATTGCCCGGCCTAATAAGTTATTTCTTCTGGCTGGCAACTATTCTGCACATGTACAAGAAGGGGGCGAGCAAGGCATCGAACGTGCTGAGACTTTTCCCTACGTCTTCATGAAACCCCCCTCCACAACACTTACCAATCCGGGACAGTCGGTAGAGATCCCCAAGGTCAATCCAAACGAAATCGACTGGGAATTGGAACTTGCCATTGTCATTGGCAAGCAGGGTAAACACATCACAGAAGCCGACGCTTTGGATTATGTTGCCGGCTACACTGTAATCAATGACATTTCTGATCGGGCTTATCATCCGTTTCCAAATCGCAAAGAACGTAGCCGTGACGCCTTCTTTGATTGGATGCACGGAAAATGGCATGATAGCTTCTGCCCTTGTGGACCCTGTGTTGCCACCCCAGTCACCATCCCTGACCCGCAGGCACTAGATCTCAAGCTGTCTCTTAATGACGAACTACGTCAGGACAGCACGACAGCGTTACAGGTGTTCCCCGTGGCCGCGGTCATTGAATTCATTTCACAAAGTATCACACTTGAGCCTGGCGATATCATCTCAACCGGCACTCCGGATGGGGTGGGGAAAACGACGGGCACATTCATTCAAGCAGGAGATACGCTGCATGCTCATATCAGCAGCATCGGAACACTCACCTCGCCCGTCATTAACGAAGCATAACCCCTTCTTCAGCACAAAACCTAGCCTTTTTTACGAGTATCTATCATGCAACGTCGACGATTTATGCAAACCGGTTTTGCTGCCTTGGCAGCAACCGCACTTCCTGAAGTTTACAACCAGTACACTTACGCCAGCCGCATTGGCAAACGCCCGAGCGAACTGCGTATTGTGGAGATCAAACGCCAGACGGTAAAACTGCCGTTCCGGCCTGCTCCTCAACGGGCCATGGATCGGGAAATTCCTCACTGGCGTTATTGCGAAATCGTTACCGTCGAATTGTCAGGCGGCGCCGTCGGTATTGGTGAAGGCTTACTGTACTACAGTTGGGGAGTGACCTCAGAGGAAGCCATCCAAAGTGCCATCGGAAGCAACGCGGCGGATTTGATGTGGAACGATGATCTTGGTGCCGGTTTACAAATGGCATTATTCGATGCTGTCGG
>MDSW01047263.1_pt1 | contig 22662 bp, 18 predicted proteins | sample 811171 | NCBI WGS metagenome assembly MDSW01 (sample SAMN05326641, study PRJNA326480) | marine metagenome | isolation source: seawater | place: Atlantic Ocean: North West | collected 2012 | reverse complement strand
GTCGGGAGACATGCTTGCGAATTTCCTTCATGGCTCGAGCCGCACGTTGCGTTCGAGGTACGGCCCATGCTGCGCGTAGCGGGACAACCATTTCCTTTGTTTCAGCCATTCAAAATCCTCCTAACGTTGCAGTTTACTTCGTCGCCAGTGGTGGCGCTTGGGGTGATTTGTCACCTTGCGATTTGTTCGTAGCATCACCCAAACAGGAACTCTGCGGTTTTGCTTTGTCACCTTGTTTAGGCGCTTCTTCTTTGCATAGGGCTTGTGTCGTGCCATATTAATCCCTCAAATTCGTCGAATAGTGGTCTCTCGACGTCCGTTTTCTGAAAGTCCCTGTAGAATGCGCTTGAGCATTTCATCGGTTACAGGGATCTGAATCTGATTGTTCTGGTGTAGTGTAAACAAATGCTGTTTCACTGTTGTTGCAAGTTCTGGATGTCCAAGCTCAACACGAGCCAATCTGTCTCGTGCTTCCGGTGTGAGGATGGTTCTCATTGCATTTGCAATCACGTTGGCTTCCTGCTCAGCTGCGGCCTGCTCAACTTCCATTTGTGCTTGCTGCTCCGCTTGAGCTTGAATCTGTTGTTGAATCTCAGCCTGCCGGGCTGAACGAAGTCGGGCCAATTCCTCGTCTTCGACGGTCATGACCTCACCCACAGTCTCCTCTCCAATCAGTACTTACTCAATCCTGGGTAAGCCGCCTCTGCATCAGAACGCACTTCATGGGCGACAGCATCGAGTAACTTTTGGCCTTCAGAAGTCAAAACGCGCCCCATTCTGACTGTTCCTGCAGCATTTCGGCGTATTTCAACCAACTTTGCTTCTTCCAGTTGCTGTAGAACGGTGCGAGTAATATGGCGGCTACCAGTCGTTGCGCGGTTTGGAGCAACCCCTCGATTCTTGGGACCCCCAAAGGACTGTGAAAGATGGTTGACCCCTACTGGACCCATGCGTCCAACCTTGCGCAGAACCGCCGCACTGCGAAGGTACCACCAGTTCTTTTGAACAGGGGGTCGTTCCTTGTGTGCGCCGGTCTTTACGAAGCCCGCCCATTCAGGTTGAGTGATTTTGTCATTGGTCGCTAGCTTATCAGCTAGGACTGGAATCAGGAGTTCTGCTGGAACATCGTAAAACGTAGTCATTAGAGGCACCTAAGCAGGTCGCCGACCAGCACCCCATATTTAACGCTGACCGCCCACCTACGGTGGGGCTACTATGGGGTGCTTCTGCCAAGGTTCAAGCGTGAGTCAACTTTCGAAGATTCGATGAAGAAGGCGTTGGCTCAAAATCCGAATATGCTTCGGACGATGGTCGGGCTTGGTTTGACCCTCATTTTGATTTTATCGTACGCTGTTTATGGAGCAACAATGGATTCATCATACTATCTTTACAACACCACAAATGAATCGGTCGAACACAACGCAACCGATCAAGGTTTATCCGAAGATAACACGACCCAAACATGGACCTTTTCCACCTACAAAGCGACCACTTGGTTGAATGTTTCAATTGCGGGTATCGAGACGGGGGACACTGTAAGCATTACCATTTCAGATGGAGTATGGTATCACCATGAGATGCTCGGTTCAGAAGATGCTGAGAGGTTTAGTTGTCGCCAAAACAATGAGCAGAATTACGAGGAATACAATGTCTGTACTGCAGCGTCGACTCATTCACTAGTTGCTGAAGGTGATGGGAATATCACATTCAGAGGAATTGTCCATCCCGAATTACCGATGGGAGGGTTGGGTAGTTTGTACGCTGACTCGATGGAGTTGGCAGAAGAGGCCTCAAACGAGTTAATCTCTGAACATAACCGGACTCTGACCTGGACGATGACTTTGACCAGTACTGATACGATTCATCCTGATGAATATGCTCCACATGTTCAATCGACATCGCATGATTTGGAGTCTGTTGAAGTGTTCAAAGTTGATCCCGTTGAGGAGATGCTTTGGTCCATTTCGGCTTTGATTGGATGCTTTAGTTTGGCACTCGTTGTTCCGTTAACAATCTACTTTGCTGCTAGGGCAAAGGAAATGCGTGAAAATAGGGTTCGAGAAGCAGCACTCGATAAATTGAGGGATGATATCGAGGCCAATGACTGACCGTTACGTTATTCTATTCACCAGAATACTGCACGCTGAGGCCCATGCCACGTCATGTGAATCCGACCCCTGCTCGCCTCGCGGTCGCTCTTGTTTTCTTGATGTTGGTCTCCACATTGCCGTTGGTACAGGCAACACAAGGCCGAGCTGGACCCGATATCGTTCCAACGTCAGCATATGTTTCCTATGTCAGCACCATAGATCATTCCAATCACGCTGTACTCTCTTCTCAAGACCCTTCCTCGATTGGCATGAACCGTCCTGCTGATTTGTGGATTATTGATGGGATGCTCGGATTGGAGCAACGCATTGAGGTGACTTTGGAGAATATAGGTGATTCAAGTGCAGGTAGTTTCAACGTCGATATCGAAATTTTGCACGATGAATATACTGACTTTATCCTACACTCACACAGAGGCAGTGTCAGTACCATTTCCGCAGGTGGAAGTGCGACAGTGACCACAACCTGGGTTCCAGATTACAGTGGCAATCACACAATTCGAGTAACATCGCAGTTATCCAACGATGCGAATCCGAGTAATGACATCGGCACGAGAAGTCTTACTATTGGAAACCTATACGATCGTGCTGAAACCAGTAGTTCATGGTCCCTGGGTAGCAACTGGTATGTTTCAGATGAAGCCTCGCTCAGCGGCACCAATTCATTCCATGTTGGCGGACAAACTTCAGCTTCAAATTACGGTAATAATTGGGATACTTCATTGGTCAGTGCCACGATGGACACCTCCGATGCACATCCAAACCCAACTCGAGGGATTGGCATCGGCTTTTTCTACACTGGTAGTTCTTGGGTAGGCAATCCTCCAGTAGACAGTGGAGATGGCTTCGACATTGATGTATGGGATGGCAACGCATGGGTGCGGATTTCACCTAATACAGTGAGTGGGGACATCGATACAGATTTCGTTACCGATGGTAGTAGTTGGCTCATCACACTCAATCAAGTCGGCAATCATGCTGTACCTTACTGGGGAGTCCCTGCGAATACCATGAACAACCAGTTCAAATTCCGCATCAATTTTCATTCTAATTCGGTCGGTACCAACATTGGACATTGGATGGAAGACATCGTGATGTTCTATGATCAAAAAGCTCGAGCAGAGGAATATGCAATTTCAGCCAGTTCAGGTACCAGTGGTCATGCACAGGCTGGTGAATGGGCCGAGACGGTGATTAGTTTGTCCAATAATGGCAACTTGTCTGATTCAGTAGAATTGAGTGTCTCCAATTTGCCCGCGGGTTGGAACCACAGATTTCAGCACATGACTGGGTCTCTCATTTCAGATGGTTCACGATTAGATCTCAGCAAGGGCGAGTCGAAGACAATCAAATTACTCGTTCAACCCGCCGAAGGTGCTTCAATGGGTTCAACCACTGTAAATGTCCATGCACAGAGCACTGAATCTTCAGTGATGGCAACCACTAGTGCTTCATTCATCGTTGACCCTGGATACAATCCAACATGGGTCCAACAAGATCCTGGTTTTTCATGTGCGCCAGGAAATGCATGTGATTTTGAAATCACGCTCAGAAATGACGGCGATGGGCAGGATACTTTCGCTCTCTCGACCTCACCTGTATTATCACACAATGGTTGGACCTTCGGACTTAAATGGGATCAATCGTCCATGGTTACCATTGCTGAAGGAGCAACTGAAGCCATCTTGATTACGGCAAATATTCCGCAAGATGCCCCATCAGGAATGCGTGCTAGTTCGGCGTTTACCGCCACTAGTCAGGCGGATCCAAACAAAGTCGCCACCATGCGCGCAAACGTCACAGCATCGATGGTTTCCGATGCTGCTGTTGGAATCTCAGCGACTGATATTCCTACTGAGGGGTGGTGGATATCTCCCGGAGAATCAATTACAGTCCCATTCACGATTTGGAACAATGCGAGTCAGCAGGATAGCTTTACATTCAGTTTTGATGAAACAGGTGTCTTTGGATGGGGCATTGAATTACTGTCATCTCCAAATGTGATTATTGGGCCAGAAGATAGTACACGAGTCTTGGTAGAATTCACCGCACCAGATACCGCACAGGCAAATGATCCTGGTCCGATTGTGACGCCCCATATCATCTCCACAGAATCCGGTATGAATGGTGAAGAGACAACCTTCTCAGGAATTCGCGTTCGTCAACTACATGATATATCATTGACAATGAATACGCCAGAGATTGATGTCATCCCGGGTCGTGTAAATCAGATTCCATTTCAGGTTGAGAATCTCGGAAATGGTGCAGAAAATGTCATTTTCAATCTTTCAACTTCATCAGACTGGAATTGGTGGGTTCAATTCAACAGTGCAACGATCATCGGCCCCCTGAGCCTTTCCACTAGTTTTGACGGTAACAGTTTGGCAATGGGTACACTATTTGTCGAAGTCCCTGGTAATGAAGATCCAAATCAGGTGTTTGAGTTGATGTTCAGTGCCTACCCAATGATGGGAACTGATTCAACTCCGGAGGATTCCCTAATCAGTTGGCAATATCGTACTCAAATGACTGCAATCCCCTCAATTACAGAATTCGAAGAATCTGCAGTATCACTTTGGATGGGTCAGAATGCAGAGTGGACGGTTTACCTCGAGAATGCAGGAAACACCTACGACAGCAGTTTGCGTATCCGAGTGACTGCTGACAAGAATTTGCCTGGGATGTTGGTACAAACTGTCACCAATCGAGGTGTGGGTCAGCTCAATGGTTGGATTGATGTCCCCATGGGTCCAGGTGGTACAGAAGAAGTATCAATTCACTTTGAAACCATGAACAATTTTCCTTTAGGTGAATCGATCCTGTTGACTCTCGAAGTTGAGGGTGGACGGATTACAAGTCAGGATACATTGCAAACGGTTTCGACTCAGGTACTGGTTACCGTCGATCAAAAACGCAGCATATCTGCCACTTGGAATTTGGACCCTGCAGCCCTGTTTGAACCCGATCAGATGAGCACATTCCAAATTAATGTCACCACAGATTCGACCATGCCAATCACAGTGAATTTATCCAGAATCATACCCGAATCGGTTTTTGTTGATTGTCGTCCGAGATCCCAGAATGGGGATGTGATTCTTCTCTTACCAGCATCTAGCCCTGGGCCTCCACAAACAGGCGTCGTCGATTGTGATATTTCTCTTCAGGCCGACCAGCGTGATCGCACGGTAGAGTTTGAACTCCACGACGATTCCGGATTGAGTATTTGGTCATCAGGTCCGGTGCATCTGAAAACTGTACAAGTTGAGGATAGTGGTGGTTTTGCTGGATTTGGGAGTGCAGCATTAATGGCAGGAGGTGTCATTGCAGCGGTCGTTTTCATCGTCTTTTTCACATTCATGACGACCATGATTCTGAAGCGACGCAGAGAACTAGATATGATTGAATTAACAGAAGATGAAGTGGATGATTCTACTACTGAAACCACAATCCATCAACAGACACAAATTCAAACTTCTCATGTTACCCAGAATCCTGTCATGCAGGCCAATGTGCAACCACAGACCTCGCCTCCAGGTCCTATGCCGGGGGCTCCGGGTCCAATGCCAACGACAACACCGGCCGTTCAGCCAACAGTTCCCTCGCCCAATCCAGACCCGTCACCTCAGGATTTCACGGATGAACAACTCATGGCCGCGGGATGGAGTCAATCGCAAATCCAGGAACTTCGTGGAACAGTAGTGACCCAACAGGAAGATGCTGGTGCTGCCTTACCTTCATTCAACTGTTTGGTGACTGGACAAGTACTGACCGCTGATGATTCTTGGTGGCAATGCCCGAGTTGTGGTAGCTTTGCATCATCCGTAGCCATTGCACCATACACACATTGCCCAGCGTGCAATGCACCACGCTAATCCCAATCGAGATTGAGCTTTACATTGGGTTCTTCCAGTTCTCCACTTGGATCCATCCCCGGGCCACATTCCCATTCGCCATCAAAAGGCTTGTTAGATAAACCAATTAATCCCAACTGATTGAGTCTAGTGATTGCGGCTGCTGTGCGTTCTTTCACAGGGGATATTCGCTCGTGAAAAGTCGTATCTAGCAAATCACAGATTTCCCCAAAATCACGTGTCCCATCACACAGTTCCCAGAGAAGACTATTCATATCATCCAATGGCCGACGTAACTCCTTCGGCGCCCTCATAATTCTGGCGAGAAATCCTTCAAAACGCTTGAATTTTTTCGGATGTCGTATGACGACAAAACGACCAGTTACACCGTCTAATTCCGGATGGGGTCCGGCTGCTCCTCGGCGTCCCCACCATACTGGGAGTCGTACCGGATAGGCTCCATCCAATTCATCCATTTACATACCTCAAATATCCAGTGTCCAAGTCCACAGGACTAGAGAAATCATACATGCTATACCTGAGAATGCACACAATCTCATCAGTTCATCCTTCTCAGTAAAATTACGTAGATACCAAGTTCCCACACCGAGCATAGAGCAAACTGAAAGCAACAGCCACCAAGCCCCTGGCATGTCTCTCGCTATCCCCTCCCCCTCAAGGCACTGTCGATGAAATGAGCATTTTGAATCGAAATACAGTGTGCGCATTTATCCCTATTGGGGGCTACAGCGCGATGTGCTGAGCAAGTTAGATGAGATGTTGGTTCGGTTCTCCCGTCTATTCGGGACCGGGATCCTCCAACCTCATTTACAAACAGCAACATTGCTGGTAGCGTTTGCTATGATACATTCAGCGACATTTTACACAACAGCTGAAATCGCTTGGGTTTTGCTTTGGTTGGGTTACCTGGGAGTGATTGGTGTTGGACGCGCTTGGGTCTCCAACGAGAAACAGCGCACTGCTATCGCGCGAAAATTATCTGACTCAGACCCAGATGCTCTACCTGACTTACGAACCAGTGCACTACTCTCAGCGCTTCAACTATTCATTATCATCCCCTTATTGATGCGTTCAAGTCATTCGATTTTCGGTTTGTATGATGTTCCCGAAAACGTCACCATTTCCGATTGGATGTTACTAGGGGTTGATCTGCTCTTCCGCTCCTTTTTAGATTGGTCAGAGATCTATGGTGTTCAGATGAGTTCAATCGAACTAGATTCGATAGGTGGTCGACATTTGTTCATGGTTTTATTGCTCACCATAGATTTCATTTTGATACAGGGTTTGTTTCGTGTATTCGAAATCCGTCGCACTATATCTGAAGGTGTTGCTGCAACAGTGCGCGATCCAGAGATGGCCTATCGATTGGGCGCGCGTGCTGTACCGAGTTTGTTGGTGATGCTTGAAGATGATGAAATCACAGGTGAACAGTGTCGTAATGTCATTGAAGCCCTCGCAGCCTTACGTGAACCAAGTGCTTGTGAACTAATCATTCGGCGTTTTGAGGAGGAAGAATCGAGGGTTACCGCAGTAGACGCAATGGTAGCGATTGGTCACTTGCCACCCCTGCTCGACGCATTAAAATCGGAAAAGAAATCGATTCGTTCAGGAGCCGCGAATGCTCTTCGTAAACTTGCTGTACCTGAATCAATTCCAGGACTAATCGCTGCCATTCAGCGTGTAGATAGCGACGAAAAAGTACACCTCGTTGAGGCATTATCTTCGACAGGAAATGGCGCTCATCCATATCTCAGGAATACTTTACGTGATACCAGTACAGATGTCAAATTAGCCGCTCTCCAAGGACTCAAATTGGACAATAGTGAACTCTTGATGCTTCAACTCATTGAAATGTCAAACGATAATGATGCAGATGTTCGCCTTGCCGTGGTCGATGCGATGCAACGATTCTCCGATGGCCGTGTGGTCCCGCCACTGGCGCAAGCCTTGGATGATGTTGACGATAGAGTCTCACGACAAGCAAAACGTAGCTTAGATCATTTGGAATCAGTCGCCGCTCGCAAGGGACGTTCATCCGACCAGTGATCCATTTGGTTTAGAGCATATGTAACGTTGACAGCGTCCCCATCTGTCCACCAATCTACAGCAACGAAGGTGGGTTTTGAGCCATGCATTTGCCAACATTCAAGAGAGCGATTTAGCAAAAAATCGTAGTCGTTAACCACAGGGGCCCGAATCCAATCTGAAGTGCCACGCTCAACCGATAACCAGTTGTTCATGTGCCATACCGGTTGGGTTGCATCACCGCGGTGAACATCACAGTGCATGTCTTCAGGATTTTTCTCGGCATAGTTTGTCGTCCACCCATGTTCAACGAAATTATGTAGATATGGATACTGTGAATCAAAACCACCTTCGATGAATACCACAAGATTTCGCTGATTAGCAATCATTGTAGATAGAGTCGGCCACTCTTCTCCGAGTGGCTGAATATGCACCTTTTCCATCAGCCCACTCATATTGAGAATGTACTCAATGTGAGTATATGGTACATGAACTTCGAATAGAAGAGTCACGATATCTCTGGTAGATGAATTCATCTTGTTGTGGATAAGTGATAGTAATTCGACAGCATTTTGGCTGCCAAGACTACAGGTCCCATGACAAAACGATGTGTTTTCGAGAGTTTCAGAATATCGAGAGTGGTGTAAGTCAAGCATAAACGCTCGATATCCTGCATCCCATTGCTGACTTAAATTCAGGCGATGATTGGCAGCCAGTAAGGTGTAATCTTCATCTAATGATGCATGAGCATTATGTGTTTCGGGATAGGTGACTTCTGTGTACAATCGATCACAATTTTGACTCAATCCGTTACACGGTTCGACAAATACTTGGTTCATCGAGGTCGAAATTGTTGGAGAAAATCCTACCATGCATAGAATCAATATCAGGCAGACCCCAGTCGGGTCAATATTCCGGCTCATCTAATCCCTCAGCGGGCAAGATTGTCAATCATCGCATCGATCGTTTCGGGATTAGCCTCTTTATCGCGGCCAGACATACAAGAACGCCCCATCACATCTGCACCAATGAATGAGAATTGCTGACGCATTGCCATGATTACATGAGCGCCACCACCTCCACTGTGAGTTGCCAATCCAACGGGTTTACCGGTGCACATCGTCCTGAATTGTTTCCAATCGGTCGACATCCAAGCGATGGCATTGTTCAATGTTGGTGGCACCGAACCATTGTATTCTGGTGCGATAACTACCCATGCGTCTGCAAGTGTCATTTTTGTAATCAATTCAGTAACGTCAGGAGCCCCATCGCCCTTAGAACGTGCGACTGTAAACATGGGGAGGTCCATTTCCGCAAGATCGATAATTTCAGTATCATGCCCCTTAGACTGAGCATTTTCTGCGAATTTTTCTGCCAGTTCAAAATTTGTGCCCGATGTCGCTGTTATCAAGAGAATGTGAGCCATAAGCAGGCGAAGGGCAATCGATTCTTGAACTTGTGCTGAGATTTGTTTGAAGTTTGACGAGCGTAGGCAGAGAATGCTTATGCATAGAAGGCGCATGAGAACAATCGGAGATGGATATGCCAGAACACGGTCACGAAGTTTGTCCACATTGTGATGAACCTCTCACAGGTTCTGAATCCACGTGTCCAAGTTGTTCAGGGCCGTTATTTGGAATCGCTCCAAAGTCCTCTCAATCAGTCGAAAGCAGTACAGTGACGATAGACAATGTTTCCGTTCCAACTTACACTCCACCACCATCGGAAAGTGTACCAGTTGATACGACTGAACCAAGTTCCCCTTCAGCAGAACCCAGCGCAGAAATGACATCTGACGAACTGATTCAACAGGGCGAAGTGCTGAGTATCGAAGGTCAGCACGCCGAGGCTCTGCGATTGTTCAATCAGGCTATCGCATTAGATCCAACCAAACATATGGCTTGGTTTAACCGTGGAGTCGTCAGTGAAGCAACCGGTGATGTCCAGGATGCAGTTCAAGCGTTCAAACTGGCTTTACAACATGCCCCAGGTCATGGCGCGGCTAGTGCGAACCTCGCAGTTTTACTCCAAAGAATGGGACATACCCAAGATGCAGCCGGACACGCTCAAAACGGGCTCATGGCATTCCCCGGACATCCTGCACTGTTGGATATACTCTCGGGCGTAGGTGCACAAGCACCCATCATTGAATTGCAATCCGAGCCGACAGTCGAACCACCAGTCACACAGTCGCCTGTAGTTTCCGAGATTGAGACTCCACTTCAGGAACCAGTAGATGAACCAGAATCCCAGTGGGCACAACCGGAAGGTAACATCAAGCCACTTGGGGGAGCGCCACCTGGAGAGCAAAATATTGCTGAGGAATCACCGCAAGCTGAAACATTGAATCTAGATCAACTGGCGGAATCTGCGAAAGAGATGATTCGAAATGGCGACCCTGCTGGTGCACTTGAATCTCTACGGCCACATCTGCCAGCAGCGGCTGCAGAGCACGGTCCTTGCTGGAGAGTAGCAGCCGGTGCAATGGCACGCCTCGACTTGACTGATGCAGCCATTAATGCATTTGAGTACGCCACAGATTTGGACCCCAACGATGCTTCCGCCTGGTTTAATCAAGGAGCCTTGAAGAGAAAAATGCAGAATCTTGAAGGAGCAATGCAGTGTTTCGAATCAGCATTACGCTTGGATAATCAATATGTCAAAGCCGCAAATGGTCTTGCAATGGTTGCCGTTGATTTGGGCAAAGTCGATATCGCCATCGATGCATTCCGTTCACTCCTTCAGATTGAACCCACACATGCAAGCGGTATGATTTTTGCAGAACTACTTATCGATTTAGCAGAAGGCGAAGGTCGAGCGATTGAGTTTGACATGAACCTCCCCACTACGTTACCGGCAGGACCTGAAATGGCGGCTGAAGCCCTACAATATTTGACCACTGAATTAGGTCCCCTTAAGGCTCGAGCCTTCAGTATGGCAGGGGAACACGCTGAATCCGTGACGATTTGGAAACAACTGTTGGAACAAGACAAGTCCGACACCAGTCTTTGGCTTGGTTTAGCACGATCACTCAGTGCTGCTGGAAGTGAGGAGAAGGCAGCCGTTTGTAGGCAAAAAGCGCGGGATTTAGGTGCCGAGGTTTCTGAGCCGGAACCAGCCATTGTTGGGGACGTCACGATAGAAGTAACAAACTCAGAAATGATTGATACACCAGAATCCACCTTGCTCGAAAATCAAGAAGATCCTTGGGGGGATTCATCCGATTCAATCGAATCCGTTGACGAACCCGAACCCGAACCTGAGCCCCAAATCACCACTCAGGAGATTATTGCTCACGAAGCGGTGTTGGACACAGTCGAAGCACCTGAAACCGTGATTGTCGAATCACATCCAGAAGTCGATTTGGCAGCAGCAGCTCTAGAGGCACAGGCTCAAATCATGACCGAACATACAGTACTCCCCGATTCCTCTAGTATTGCGAATCAGGATATTGAATGGTACAATAAGGGAAATGAATTATTGAACAAGGATCGTTACAGTGAAGCACTCTCATGTTTTGATCGGGCCCTGCCTTCATTCAAGGACGACAAGGCGATGGCCATCAAGATCCTAAACGGCCGAGGCAATTGTTTCTATTATCTCAATCAATACAAAGATGCGATTGAAAATTATTTCAAAGCATTCGGAATCGATAAGAGTTTGACAACTGGTAAGGCATTGTACAATATGGGTACAGCCTATGCCGAATTAGAATCCTATGACAATGCAATTCATTGTTTCAATCAGTCAATCGGTAAGGATGTGGGTGAGCCACTTGATGGCCAAAACAAGAAGCGCGCAAAGGAACAAATTCGGCTCTGCAAGAAATTGTTGAAAGAGCAAAAACGCAATACTTGAAGCATATTTTCAATTTTATCTGCGTTTTTCGGAATAGATGGGTTTATTTCACTACAAATGTATGAAGTTCCATGACGAATCATGGAGGACGCGAAGTAATTGTTCGCCTCGGCGGTAAGGACTTGAACAAAGATGGACGAATCATCAATTTAGTCGTAGTAGGATCGAGTCGATTTTATGACTATTCTGTTATCGAAGAAGCATTAGACGAATGGGTAAATTCTGAGGCCAATCCAGACCTCATTATCACTGGTGGCGCAAGTGGTGTCGATTATCTCGCAGAAAGATGGGCTGACAACCACAGTGTGCCATTTGCGGTATTTTCCGAAGCTTGGAATGCACCACGAACGGGTCTTGAAGACCAGGGTCGAAAAGAAGCCCCGAATTCACTAACTCACGAACTTCTTACAGTAGCAACACATATTGTTGCATTCCCATCTCCTACGAGTAAATGGACGGAAATCGTGATTCAAATGGCTGAAGAACAAGGTATCCCATGTGTTGTGGTGAGGGTCGATTAAGGCTCTTGATGATAATTTATTCCGACAGACCCTTGAATCGAGTCTCATACGCACGAGTGATGGAGGAACGCATCGCCGCCCAGCGGATGGCGTCTCAGGGCACCGTTCCGATTGAGGAATGTGTTGCTGTAGAGGAACCACTTGAGATACAAATCAATGGTTCTCCTTGGGTGACTACCATGCGAACCCCAGGACAGGACCGAGAACTAGCCATCGGATTACTCTATACCGAGGGAATCTTGCAAAATGAGGACGATATCACCAACATTCATCTTGAAGACAATGTCCTGATGATCGAGGGCGAGATTTCTGCTGAAGGACACACTCGCGGTTTTCTTCGATCTAGTTCTTGTGGCGTCTGTGGAAGCGCCTCATTGGAGTCCGTACTGGCCCGCAATCCACCAAAAATTCCAGCTGATACTTTTACACTGCAATGGGGTGACATTGAGAAATTGGTTACAAAGTTAAATTCATCTCAGTCATTCTTCCAGTCAACTGGCGGTATGCACGCCGTTGCTCAATTTAACGAAAACCTCGAAATTATCAATTTGGCTGAAGACGTAGGGCGTCACAATGCGATGGACAAAATCATCGGTCAATCGATTGATGCAATGCCGCACTACAGGTTGGGTTTTCTGCTTAGCGGACGGGTATCTTTTGAAATGGTACAAAAGGCAGTTATGGTTGGGTCGCCCTGTATCGTTGCAATTGGTGCACCTACCACATTGGCCATTCAACTAGCGAGGCAGCACGGATTGACACTCATTGGTTTCGTGAGAGAAGCAAGATTCAATGTATACACGGGTGCGTGGAGAATCAAGGAGTGAGTGACATGCGGGAAGATGTGCATTCATTGCCTCCGATTGAATCGAAGGCTCTCAAAATCCGTAAGCCCAAGAGTATCGCCGCTGGAATTACTGGTGTAGCGAAATCATTTGCGATTGGTCTGTCCGAAGCAGGCCTGATTCGTACACTACGTACCATGAGAACAGTCAATCGTTTCGATGGATATGACTGCCCAGGCTGTGCATGGCCTGATCCGGATAATCACCGCTCAGGTTTTGAATTCTGCGAAAATGGAGCCAAGGCATTTGCCACAGAAGCGACTACGAAACGTTTGACTCCTGAAATTCTCTCTTCAAAATCAGTCCAATCCTGGTCCGAATATTCAGATATGGAATTGGATAAACTGGGTCGTCTGACTGAGCCGATGGTCCTACGTCAAGATTCCAACCATTATGAGAGAATCAGTTGGGATGATGCATTTGCTATGATTTCTACTGCCATCAATGAACTTGATGAACCAGACCAAGCAGTCCTTTACACATCTGGACGTGCTTCAAACGAAGCAGCATTCTTGTGGGGCACACTCTCTCGGCAAATTGGAACAAACAACCTACCCGATTGCAGTAACATGTGTCACGAATCCAGTGGTGTTGCCCTATCACAATCCATTGGAATCGGGAAAGGTACTGTGAAGTTAGATTGTTTTAATCATGCAGATTTAGTGTTGATCATCGGTCAAAACCCTGGTACGAATCACCCTAGAATGCTCTCTGCTTTAGCTCAAACAAAGCGTAACGGGGGCTGCGTCATTAGCATCAATCCATTAATGGAAACAGGATTGAACCGATTCAAACATCCGCAAGAAGTTATTCGACTAATGGGTAAAGGAACACCAATTGCTGATGCGCACTATCCTGTTCGAATTGGTGGTGACCAAGCCTTACTCCAAGGGATTTCTAAAGTCATCCTCGGCGAAGGGAATCTCAATTGGGAATTTATCGATGAACATGTCGAAGGGTTTGAGGATTGGAAGGCGAATATTGAATCACTCAACTGGGATTCAATTGTGACTCAGTGTGGAATCGAACAGGAGAGAATTACCGAATTAGGGCGAGCGGTTTCGAATTCAAAAAATCTCATCATTTGTTGGGCCATGGGAATAACGCAGCATGAAAATGCAGTTGCGACCATCCAAGAAGCGAGCAATATTTTACTCGCAGGTGGTCATTTCGGGCGTCCAGGTGCCGGCGCTTGTCCTGTTCGGGGTCACTCAAACGTCCAAGGCGACCGTACGGTGGGAATCAATCATCATCCCAGCGAGTCATTTCTCAATGCATGTGAAGAGTCGACAGGAATTACAATGCCTAGAGATTCAGGGTATGATACAGTACAATTCGTGCATGCAGCCCGTAAGAAATCGGTCAAGTTGTTCATGGCATTGGGAGGCAACATCTTGTCGGCGATGTCAGATACTGAAGAAGTCGCAAATGGTCTACGCAACATTGATCTGACAGTGCAAATATCTACAAAATTGAATCGCAGTCATTTGGTCACCGGTAAACAAGCTCTAATTCTACCCTGCTTAGGTAGAACTGAAATTGATCCCGCTGGATTCGTGACAGTTGAGAATTCCATGGGTGTAGTTCACTCCTCAACAGGTAAACTCGAGCCAGCATCTAAGCATCTACGCAGCGAACCTTCTATCATCGCAGGGATTGGCACAGCTTGCTTTGGTGAATCACCATTCACCTGGGAAAATTATGGTTCAAGTCACGATAAAACTCGGAATTTGATTGAATCGGTATTGCCAGGGTTCTCAAATTATAATCATCGAGTGCGAGAAAATGGCGGGTTCTACCTACCAAATGGCCCCCGTGATGGGCCCACTTGGGACACTCCCTCCGGCAAAGCCATCATGCACGTACACAAGTTCCCTGAGCGTGCAATCCCAGACGATCGATTTATCCTAATGACTGTTCGCAGCCACGACCAATACAACACGACAATCTATGGTATGGATGATCGGTATCGAGGAGTGTACAATGCACGCCGAATTGTATTCATGAATCCTCAAGATATGGATAGATTGGGCCTAAAGCCTTCAGATTGTATCGATTTGACCAGCCACTTCAATGACCGAACCATCAAATCTGTTGCTTGGAAGGTGGTTCCCTATGATATTCCCAAGGGTAATTTGGCTGCATACTTCCCCGAAGCAAATGTACTGATTCCGCTTGAATCTGTAGCCAAAGGTAGCAACACGCCGACATCAAAATGGGTCGAAGTCAGCGTGACTCTTCACAAGCATTGAAAATGGTCGCCTACAAGGCAGGTCTATGGCCGAGGATGATTGTGGTGCGACCTTTGCGCTACCAATGTCTGAAGACATGGAAATTGTTTCCGTGACAATCGATGTCACAGATGATGCCATGACAGCGATGGAAGGTGCGATGGCTAGCGCTGACGACGGTGATGTATTGGTCGTCAGTGTCCTTGGAGGTGGCTGCTCGGGATTCATGTATGATCTGCAAATCCAATCCCGTCCCGAAGATGATGGTTGGCAATTCATCAGTTGTGATGGAATCACAATCGCAGTGCATGATCGAGACAGCAAGCAATTATCCGGTATTACCCTAGATTTCGTCAATAGCCTCATGGGTGGAGGATTCAAAGTCATCAATCCGAATGCCCAGAAAGCCTGCAGTTGTGGTAAATCGTTCCGCTAATTATCTGAAGTAGAATTTAATTCAGGCGCCTTGGGAGGGACTGCATGTTCACCTTCTTGTAGGGTAGACGGTGCGCGTAACATATCTTCAAAATTAAAGGGTTCAACCTCGTCAGTATGCCGATTATTTGTTTCCAAGTGTTCCTTTAGTGTTCGGAGCGGATTCAATTCCATGCGATCATGTTCTCTAGTGAATGCATACAATATGGGGTCATATTGTTCAACCATTTGATTTTGAAAAACCATTCTCACACGTTCTGAACGTAATCCAAAAAAGGAAATTTCGACCATGATCGCTACAGCTGCGGCACTGTACAGAACGATTAGTACGATTCCAGCAAACCAAATTGGGTCAGAAAAGATAGAATTACTCGCGCCGATTTGAGTTAGGAATAATTGGCGACTGAGTAAGAATAGCAAACCTAAACCGACGACTGGAGCGAGGATGTCATCGACCAAACGTTCCATCGGCTGTAACCTTCTTTGACTCGTATCTGCGAAAACCAATTCTCCATGTGAAGCCGCTTTGACAATCACAATTACACTGGTGAGTAATAGGAAGAGTAGCACTGTGAATGTGATTCCAAGCCATGTAGGTAGGGGCATGTAAGAAACGATAAGATAGCAAAATAGGCCCAGAAACGCAGTTGTCGGTAGACGATGCATATGTTCGACCATTGCATCTTCCTCTCGCACACCAGTGTCCAATCGATGGATTCCGATAATGCCCCAATGCATCAATCGAAGGACAATATCGACAACTTTTGCCAGCAAACCTCGATCGATTAAAACCCATTCTGCAACAAGAATCAGCGGGAACAACAGTATGAACAAAATGGCGCCAATTAAACCTACCAAAGGCGACAGTATTAGCACGGGTAGTAACATGAAATGAGGTAATTTGAGAGGGTGCAAGACATCCATTTCAATACGACCTTGCCGCATCACATCAATTGGTAATCCACGTGCTAAATGATCCAGTTCTTGTCTCCGGGTGGACAACGGTTCACCGGCATCGAGAACCTGTCGCACCCAACTTCGATATCGTACGTGCTCTGGCTGATTACCGATTCGCAGAGTCCACCAAAAACGCAGAGGTAGGGCAAGGACAATCGGGACGAGTAATATGCCCACAGCAATCAGTAGACTGGTGAAATCCTCTGCCACAACTTTGTGTACGCCATACATGACTTAACAAAAGCGGCATTCATTGGGTGATAGCGGCGATAATTAGAGTCGCTGGAACAGGGCCGAAGTTATGCGAATCTTCAGTGCCGGTAGGGTCGGGGTTGTCTCCTTCAAGGAAATATCCATTTGTTTGAATGCGTTTTACGCGCTTTACAATGTGCAAATCTTTCCAGGGGTGTTTTGCGACCACAATGTCGCCAACCTGCGGTAAGAGGTCGGAAAAGGCTTCGACTTTATCACCGTCACAAAGGGTAGGCCACATACTGTCGCCATGAATGCGTACTTCGATTCGAGCCAATATCTCAGCTCGCTCGGATCCACGAAATTTCGCTTCTTCCCTTGATATTCCAAAACATATTGTGGATTTGTTCGATTGCATCCATCAATTCTTGAGCATGGTCTGCAGAAACTTCAACCTTGCATGCGCTGCAAAGTTTAGCGGCCTTCCAAAAGATATCGTGTAGGTCCGGGATGGACTCAAGATGCTGTGGTTTGAAGAAATCTGTCCATAACACAAGGAGTTCATCCTTGCACTTTTGCGCTTCTTCTTCCTTGATGGCAGCATACCGGCTCATGGTGTTGATGTATGATGCAGATGCGCAATCACTGGCATGATTTTCAGCGAGTGCAAGCATCTTATTTGTCATCGATTGCACGGCTTCTCCGGCAATTCGGGCACTGGCGGGGTCATATACGCCACACGGTCCATCGCAATGGGCCTCGGCGTCGATTATGTTGTGGGTCTCACTCGACATATACTGACCCATCTGAATACCGTCTATGAACATGCGTATGTTGAAGGGGTGAATTGACAACGCAAAAACATGGCCAGAATTGCAGTCACTGATGGTATGGCGGAGGCTGCTGTACAAATGTTGGTTAAGGCGGGACACGAAGTTGATTTGGAACCTAAGCAATTGGATGGGTTTGACGCCGTTGTCATTCGTTCCGCGACAAAAATGACAGCTGATGCCATTACCAACGCACCAAGCCTCCAACTCATCGGTCGCGCTGGTGTAGGCGTAGACAACATCGATCTAGATGCGGCGACTGAAGCAGGGATTCTAGTCTGTAATACACCTGGCTCATCGACACAATCTGTCGTGGAATTGACCATCGGGCACTTACTTGCATCAATCCGTCATATCCCGATTGCTGATCGAAATTTACGAAATGGGCAGTGGACCAAAAAATCCCTCAAAGGAACGGAATTGTCTGGTAAACGCATTGGTTTCATCGGATTTGGCCGAATCGCTCAGGGTGTTGGACGCGTGGCTAGCGCACTCGGGATGGAACTACATGCGTATGACCCATACTTACCTGTGGAGTTGGCGGTCGAACAGAACTGTGAATTGCATTCAGACGTCGAGGATCTGTTTCGCCTTTGTACACACATCGCTGTACACTGCAATTTGACAGATGAAACCCACCATTTGGTGGATTTACGTACTTTGTCATTGATGCCAGGTATTGGTGCAGATGGTATTGCTTGCGGAAATCATCTCGTCTCTTGCGCTAGAGGTGGAGTTGTCAACGAAGATGATGCTCTTCAAGCACTTGATGATGGTATACTGAGTACCTGCGCCCTCGACGTGTTTGAATCTGAACCTGAAACCTCTCACGAAATATTGCAACATACGAATTTTCACGGAACACCTCACATCGGTGCCGCTACATACGAAGCGCAGGAAAGAATCGGATTTGAAATGGCAAATTTATTGCTGACATTCTTCAATGGAGATATACCAAAATCTGTTGTGAACAAAACGGTTCTAGAGTAAGAGTTCTTGAACCACCGATTGTCGAAACGGGTCAATGTCAGAGAGGATCCTCATCCATTGTGATTTGGACGCTTTCTATGCATCTGTGGAAACCATTCACCACAACCTAGATCCTCAGATACCTCTGATCATCGGTAGTGACCCCAAATTGGGTCAGGGCAGAGGGATTGTCTCAACCTGCAATTATGCGGCCCGAGAATATGGTGTGCGTAGCGCTATGCCGATATCCGAAGCTTGGCGACGTTGCCCCGGTTCACCCCTAGGGCCAGCATTGTACCATCGGGGGGCATATCGTTTGTACCGCAGGGCTTCTAATCGCGTGATGAATATCCTTTCTGAAAAAGCGAATATATTTGAGCAGGCGAGTATCGATGAAGCGTATCTCGATGTCACTGAACGATGCGAAGGAGATTGGAATCTAGCAGAAGCACTTTGTCGCGAACTTCAGCAATCGATTCACGATGATATCTCATTGTCTGCCTCGTTTGGCATTGCTCCGACTAGAGTCGCTGCTAAGATGGCGAGCGAAGCAAGAAAACCTGGAGGTATTTTTCTAGTGCCTCCTGGGGGTTTGAAAGAGTTTTTCTCTACACATGAATGCCGAGCAGTACCTGGAATTGGACCCAAAGCCGCTCAATTACTCGGTGAAATGGGTATACAAACACTTGAGGATGCTTACCGCGAAGGTCCGGATTACTTGGCTGATGCGTTTGGACGACGTAGAGCTGAAGCGTTGTGGAGCGTATTGGAAGGGGATTCATCAAATCAAGTCAGCCCTCTCCGGTCAAGAAAGAGTATTGGCAAGGAGCACACATTTTCGCAAGATATATCTCAGCCGATAGATGTCTTCGAGATGCTGATCAATTTAGTTCATCGCGTCACAAAGAAATTGAAAACGTTGGAGATTACAGCTCGCAATCTAGAAGTGAAATTACGGTACAAGGGATTCGAGACCCTTTCACATGCGAAGAGTTTGTCAATTTCACTCGATGATGAGGAAACATTTGTTCGAATAGCTGTTCGCTTGCTGGCCAACATATACGATACAAACCGTTCCGTTAGACTGGTTGGATTCCGCCTCGGTGATTTAGAGGCGCCACCAAATCGGCAGTCATCATTAGATGCTTTCACCGAAGAGGAGTAATCAGACAAGATTGTGCATCTCGATTAATTCTTCAGAAAATTCAGCCAATTCATTAGGGACTGAAATCCCTTCAACTTCAGCGTTAAGGCTGAGGCCCGCGTCCTTCTTTGATTTCCAAGTTTCACTGTTAAATTCACACAGTGAGGTCGTGAGTGCTCTCCTTCTTGCCGCTTGTTCATCATTTTCAATTGGAGTGTTTGGATAACTGCGAATGTCAACAGAACTTTCTCCATACAGTGTTTCGCTCAAGTGATGTGTGAAAAAAGGACAGATTGGACTGAATATTGTGAGTAAATCTTTGACGATTCTGTGTATCGTCCATGCTGCATTTTCATCCCCATCGTATAGTCTTCTCTTCGCCATTTCCAACCAGTGGCTTGGTAACACATCTGTGCCGAAGTTCTTAATCGTGCGTGTAGCAGTGAAAATGTCAATCTCTGACCATGATGTACGCACATCTTCTAGAACTTGGGCAAATTCAGATAAAATCCATTGATCGCCCGCACATAAATCATCAGGTGTTCGCCCTAAATCATCAGGAACTTGGAATTGTGATGCAAATCTTGCAACATTGAATATCTTGGTTAATACACCAAAATATTTCGCTTCGATTTCTTCTGGATTGATATGAAAATCATCCCCAACTTGAGCATCACAGGCTTTCCACAAGCGGAAGCATTCGCTGCCGATTTTGTTCGCCTTCAGCTGTACGCTTTTGTCGGGCCCCTTGACTTTCCAAGAACCAGTTCGGCCTCCAGCCCCACATTCGAGAACACTATCGGCATCAATTCCATTCCCCAAAGATTTCGACATCTTTCGGCCCCATGGGTCCATTCCAAGTCCATCAATCCAGACATTTTGAAATCCGGGTTTATCCATAACCAGGGTACTTTTCAGCAAAGTATAGTACAACCATGTACGGACGATTTCCTTGCCTTGAGGACGGATGCCCGTTGGGAAAGCTTTGTCGAATGTTTTTGGGTCATTGAGATAACCAGAAACAAACAGATTAGAATTGGAAGAATCCATCCATGTGTCAAACACTTTTTCCTCACCGAAAATTTCGCCTAAGCCCTCTTTTAATTCTGAAAAAGAGCCTAAATCATCTCTAGTCTCCCGACTCAGCACACGACTGTTTTCGGGAGGGTTCTGACACCAGGGTTGGACATAATCTCCGGCGGGAGGCACAATGACTTTGGTTTCATCTTCAGAATACCAAATGGGGATTTCTGTATGATACCATCTTCGTCGACTGATGGGCCAATCGATGCTAACATTCTCCATCCAATCAAGTAAGAACTGCTTGTTGCGTGTAGGTATGAAATTAATTTCTTCCACATGTTCTAGCATTCGATCTTGTATGTGTGTTTGACGAACATACCATTCCTTAAGCAATATGATTTCAACAGGATTCTTTCCCCTTTCGGAAACAGGGACTTCTTGTTGTCTCTCGACAATATTGGAAATTCGATCTTCGTTGCCTAACCATTCAATTATCGTAGCGCGTGCATCTTTCACAGTCAATCCTGAAAGTGGCCCAGAAATCGATGTCATGCAGCCCTCTAGATCAATCGCTTGGAAGGGAGCGAGCCCCAACTCGCGGAAGATGGAAACGTCATTTTGGTCGCCGAATGAGCATACCATTAGTATACCAGAACCAAATTCCGATTTAACGGATGGATGGGCCTGAATTTCGACTGCAAGTGGCCTCCCTTCGACGGGCACAGGTAGTATCGCTTTCTGTCCGACTAAATGCGAATATCGATTGTCTTCTGGGTGAACGACCACCACGCCACAAGCGCAAATCAATTCCGGCCTTGTAGTAGAGATGATCAATTCTTCTCCACTTTCAGTCATCCATTTGACATCGACCAATTTCGTTTTTCTTTGCAAGCGCTCAACTTCTGCATCAGCAATGGTGGTACCTTCGATTGGGTCGTAGATATTCGGCCGCAAATCCTCAATAATTTCGCCTCGCTTGAAAAGGTCAACAAAAATGGCTTGAGTCACTGCTCGATAATCGGGTGCATCAGTCAAATATTCACGAGAAAAGTCACAGGATAGACCCACTCGAGATGCGGTTTTACGCATGGCTTGTGTATATGTTTCAATGGTTTCTTCACACAGCCGTAGGAATTCTGCCCTATCATAGGTTTTCATTTTCCTACCGGTGTTTTTCTCGACAGTAAATTCAATATTTATCCCATTCCGATCTACTCCCCATGGGAAATAAACTTCCTTCCCCAAAAGTCGCTGACTCCGGGCAATTACATCGATCATACTGTATTGTGCTACAGCACCAATGTGCCATGTACCACTCGGATATGGCGGTGGTGTGTCAATAACGAAAATTTCTCGTCCACTATCCGGATTGAATCCATAGCGTCGATTGTATGCATCTACATTTGCATAATGCGCTTCTTGTATGCGTTTCTCTAGGTCGATTGACCAGCGTTTGTCTGTAATGGTTGGCTTTCCCATTTGGTGTTCCCACCTCGGCCCTTGTACGGTGAATCGTACAGGTCCGACCGCGCGGTCATGTCTCTTGGTTTTCAAGCCTCCCTAGGACAATTAGGCATGAGGAATTAAAGGTTGAATGCAGGGAAGCGCCCCAGAGGGGCGTTAATGGAAGACGTGGACGAGGTCGATAACGC
>MDSW01040036.1_pt1 | contig 22664 bp, 25 predicted proteins | sample 811171 | NCBI WGS metagenome assembly MDSW01 (sample SAMN05326641, study PRJNA326480) | marine metagenome | isolation source: seawater | place: Atlantic Ocean: North West | collected 2012 | reverse complement strand
CCAAGAAAAAGCGTGAACCGACTGCCTACAACCTCTTTGTGAAGGAGCAAATGCCTCTAATCAAGGAGGAGTTCCCTGAACTTTCTCGTCAGGACTTGATGAGGAAGGTTGGGGAGGCGTGGAAGGCAACTAAGGAGTAAAAAATCTAAAAAACAAAATAAAAAGGTGATAAAAATCACTTTTTTATTTTATTGTAAATTACATCTAAAACCTTTTTTATAATTAATATTATCTAAAGTAATCCATTTTAAATTTTTTATACAACAATCATCATTATATAAACTGATATCAATAAAATATTCTATTTCATTATTACATTTAATGAAACTTTTATATATTTCTTTATAATTGTGTAAATAAATTATAGTATTACTATCACTATTATATATAATTTGAAAAGTATCGTTCTTTTTATATTTACCATAATGCCCTTTATCTGAAGCTTGTTCATAAATTAATATATTATTATTATCTAATAAATAAAAACTATAATCTATATTAACAAAACAACAAGAGAAGTCTTTATGTTTTTGTGTTAATCCTATTATATAATTTTTATATTCATTTAAAATCGTAAATTCAAATCCTATAACTTTACTTTTATTATTAAAATATATACCTTTTTCTGATATTGCACTTGAATACCAATTAGATTCTCCTTTTTTAAAAATACAATTATCTTTATATATAATATCATAGGATATTGATGTTGGATTAATAATCTCATTAGGCATCGGTGCACATATTAATAAATAGTTATATTTATCAATCCATTTAATATTTTTTATACTAAAATAAATATCATAAATTAATAAATGAAATAAATAAACATCATTTATATCGAATATTTTTTTTGATGTATATAATAGTGTACTGTTTCTTATATATTCTATATAATTTTTATTGTTTAATCTAATTTGAAATATATCATTAATATTATAACCACCAACGTGTTTTATCTTTTCATTATCTTCATAAATAATAATTCTATTATTATTTGTTAAGTAGATTGAATAATTTATATAGTTAATATTTCTAAGATTATTATTATCAATCTTATTTAGTCCAATAAAAGCAGATTTATAACTTGAACAAATTTGAAATTCTATACCTTTAATGTTATTAAAATCAACAAAATTATCAGATATAACAAATGTATTTTTATCACAGGTAATTTTATTCACATTATTTTCAATTATTTCTAAATAATTATGATTATAACTAGTTAAATTTATTAATTTATTTACATTTTTGTCAACAGTTTCATAACATTCTAAATTAAGCCATCTAATATTTTTTATTTCTAAATTTGAATCACGCATAAAAATATTAACATAATAATTTGAATTAAATACTATTAAATTATCACTTTTATGTAATAAAATATTATTTTTTATATATTCTATTTCATTATTTGAATTTAATCTTATTTGAAATTTATCATTAAATTTATATCCCCCTACGTGTTTTTTAAATAAACCATTACATTCATAAATCATAACTCGCATATTAGGAATAAAATAAAAACCAAATTCTATGTTATGATTATTATTAAACAAATTATGTTTTTTTTGTTTTGTAAATCCTACTAAACCCTTCCCGTGTATTGAAATTATTTTAAATTCAAAACCTTTAATATTATACTTATAATTTAATTTTATAACTGATTCTGATGATATATAATTATCATATGAAAAATTATCATATTTCTTTTTTTTTACAGTATTATTTTCTATTAGATAATTTTTATTATCAGTAAATTTTATTAATTTTTCATATTTTAAATCAATATAATTAATAATATTTGTACTCCATAATAAATTACTAATTATAGCATTATAATCAATCAATAAAAATTCAATTAAATATATATTGATATTGTTACATTCGGACTTATATAATAAGTTATTATTTCTAATAAATTCTATTTGACTTTTTGTATTAATATTAATTATTATTTCATCATTTATATTATATTTTCCTAATATGCATTTTATTAATAAATTTTCATATAATAAAAGTTCTTTTTTATTATTAATTTCTAAATAATAATTATTATTATTATTTTTGTCTGATAAATAATTTGATAAATAAATTTTAATATTTTTATCATCAGTTTTGATATTAAATTTTATACCAATATTTTTATCATATATTTGTATTTTTAATCTCGCAATTCCATTATTATTATCATTTGTATTTTTTATTAAATAATTTTCTTCTTCATTATAGCTAATATTGTCATCAATATTTAATAATTTTATTTGAGTATCATTAATTATATTTAAATAAATAAATGATGTTAATATTCTTTTTAAATTATATATTTTTGTCCAAGCAGATAATATAATTATATCCAGATATAAATCTATATTTTTTTTATGTATTTCATATATTATTTTATTATTAATTATCATTATTATTTTTGTTTTATCAATATAAATGTAAAATAAAGTATTACTATTAAAATTTTCTAATTTTTTATTATCAACATATATATATTTATCTTTTAATTTTATTTCATATTTTATATCATAATTATTATTGTTTAAACTAAATATAATATTAGCATTATCGTCAGTTTTAAATTCAAAGCCGTATAAATCTAATTTATTAACAGATGTTATATTGTTATTTATATCATTAAATATTTTAGTAGATATTACCGAATCAGATATATTATAATTTTCATTTTCCCAAAAATTAATATTAATATCTTTATTTTCGAGTATAAAATAAGAATTACTATTAATTTTGGTATTAATTATTGGTTTAAAATTTGTATTTTCAATAATTTCTTTTTCTTTATCACTTATATTATAATTTTTATAATATTTATTTATAGATTCATTTAAAAAAATTTTAAACTTTTCTAATTCTTCCATTATGAAATATTATTATATTATCTTTTATATAACATAAAAAAATTAATTTATTTTTTAGATTTCAATTTAAGTTTTTCTAATTTATAAATTTTATATAAAACTTTTTCGATTCCAGATAGTGAATCTGCTATTGATATACCATCTCTATCGTAAAAAGTTTCTTGAAATAAGGCTGCTAATGTCATTGCTGATGTATCAAACATATCTTCGTCGTCTTCATCATCGTCATCATCATCATCATCGTCATCATCGTCATCATCATCGTCATCATCGTCATCGTCATCATCATCTTCTTCAATTATTTCATTCTCTTCGCTACCAGAAGTATCGTCATCATCATCGGATGAATCGTCATCATCGTCTTCTTCAACTACTTCTTCTTTTTTATTTTTTTTCATTTCAATTTTAACACTTTTATTTTTTTTTTCTTTTTTATTCATTTTACTTAAATTACTTAAAATGCCATTAATATTATTTTGTAATTCGGAATTAATATCATCATCTGATTGAATGCTATTAGTTTCATCGGGATCACAGTTTTTAACAACTTTTTCACTCATTTTAATTATTTTTTGTCATTTATTCTTATATATTTTTTCTAAATAAATTATTATTTAATTAATATAGAGAGGATTATATAAACTACAATGAAAGATAAACTATTAATATGGATATTATCTTTATTTATTGGATTATTTTTTACTTTAATCTTTATAATTTATAATAATTACTTTATAAAAACAAAAAAAAATATTGAACAATTTGCAGATTCTGATACTACTAATTTACCATTAATATCTGAAGAAGAATGGAGTGATTTAGGAGATAGGGAAAAATATAATAAGATATTAGAAAAAACATTTGAGTATATTGATCAAAAAGAACAAATTGATAAAAAATATAAACAAACATATGGTATTAATGATCCTGTACCTGCTACAAATTGTCCACATACAGAATTTAGATCATCTAATACTATTCCAGCAAGTTATACTTTAAATGAAAAAATTCCTTTAAAAGAAAATATTTTAATGACAATTAATAATTTTAATTATATAGATAATGTTAATAATAATAATATTGATAATAATAGAACAAAATGGTATGATTATATAAAATATGAAAATCCTGATTTTAATGAAATGGATGAAGATAATAATTTATCGTATTTTACCTTTCTTACACCTATTCAATTTGTAGATTATTATGGTAAACTAACAAATATTAAAATACCACAATTAAAAGGTCCACAACAAGATAAATTTACAAAAACTCCTATACCAAATAGTGAAGTTAATATTGAATCATTTTCACTTGTATTTTTTATAGTTATAAATGAGATTGAACAAGGTACAGAAAATTTATTATTTAAATTACCAATTAGTAATGGTGCAGATAATACAAATATTTCTTTAAAATTAGAAAATCCAAATGCAGATCCAGATTCGTGTAAAAGAAATATTATAATTAAATATGGAGTAAATCAAGAAAATATTTTTCGTTTAGATAATATTGATAAAAATTTACTTGAAAAAAAAAATATAATGATATGTTTATCTTATAATAAAACAGAAAATAAATTTAAGTTAACATTAGATAAATTATATAAAGAATTTAATTCTCCTCAAAATTTATCTAATTCCAAATATACTGGAGCAAATTTTGTAATAAACTATAATAATAATTTAGATATGCAATTATATTCATTTACTTACTATAATACATATTTAAGTGATGTAGATCTTGAAATAATTAATAATTATAATAATTATTATATAAATAAACTTAATAAAAGTGATAAAGAAAAAGTTGATAATATGGATAGATATGAACAATGTAAATTAGAAAATAATTCTATTAAAGAAACATTAGAATATACTTTAATTCAAAAAGAAAAAGAGGTTGAAGAATATAAAAAGAAATATCAAGACTTATTAAATCATCCACATACACATATGCATAGTACATATTAAGCTATCGGCAAAAAAAATGTTTTTTCCATATGTGAAAAACTAAAAAAGGCAAAAAAATGTACTATTTTTGCTAATTTTAAACCGAATTTTTAATTATTTTTATAATTAAATTTTAAAATAGTACATTTCTTTATTTTTTTAAAATTTTCTGAAAGGTTTTCAAAATTTTTTTATTTTTAGAGAAATGTACTATTTTTATTAAAACCAAAAAATAATAAATAATATCAATTAAAAAAACTTAGAAAAAGTGATAAATTAGAAATAAATATAAGAATATTTTATTAATATAAATTTATAATATAATATGACTGCCGTTAAAGGTGTTATTCTAATTTTAACTCAAAATACAATTGAAAGGAAAATATATCTCAAAACTTCTTTATACTTTTTATTTAGAAATTTTAATAAAAAATATAAATATCCTATTATAATTTTACACGAAGGTGATTATACAAATAGAGATATTCAAGAAATATTAGAAGGTATTAGAGGTGATAATAAAAATTTAATAACATTTAAACAGATTGATAATAATGATTTTAAAATACCAGATAATATTGATATAAATAAATTAAATAAATCTGTAAATTTACAATTAGTTCCTTATTGGAGAAATGTAAAATACAGACTAATGTGTAATTTTTGGATAAATCATTTTACAAAATATATTGAAGAATATGATTATGTTATGAGATTAGATGATGATAGTATAATTGAAGAACCAATAAATGATGACTTATTTAATTTATTGGCAAAAGAAAATAAAATTTATATGTCAAATTTTGTTCATGTAGATTGTGGATTTTGCAACTATAATATGAAAGAATTATTTGAAGAAATGTTTCCAGATAAAAAAGAAGAACTAAATAAATTGTTTGTTAGTGCAGAAATTAAAAAAGATCATGAAATATTTGACAAATTTACAGAACTATATAATATAGTTAATAATACACCATATACTTCTGATAAAATTAATATAAATATGCCAATAATGTTTTATAACAATTTTTTTATAACTGATATCAAATTTTGGAAAACTGAAAAAGTTAAAAATATATTAAATAAAATAAATGAAACTGGTAATATATTTTATTATAGATATGGTGATGCGCCAATACATACACTTATTGTAAGTTTGTTAGAAACAGATAAAACTTTACGAACAGTATTTAAATATTCAAAAAAATTACAAAGAGAATGTTTTATAGATTTAAATAATAATATTCATAAATATATGCCAAATGATTATGATTCAAGCACTTGTATAACGGATAAAAAATGATTAATTAATTTTATAATAAATAATATATATAAGGAAAATAAATATGAATTATATAGGGGCGCATATAAATAAAGACGGTAGCATATTAAATACGATAAGTAAAATTACTGCTAATAATGGAAATGCTATTCAAATATTTGCCTCTTCGCCAATGAATAGTAGTTTACCTGATCTAGACAAATTTAAAAAGGAAAGTAAAGAAATAATTAATTACTGTAATGAAAACGATTTTAAAGTAGTTGTTCACGGATCATATGTTATAAATCTAGCAAATACAAAAATTAATAAAAGATATGTAGAAATTCAAGATAGATGGTGGATTAAGCTATTAATAGCAGAACTAGATGCTTGCGAAATTATTAATGGAATAGGAGTTGTTGTACACGTTGGAAAATATACTACAAGTACAGAAGAAGATGGATTTAATAATATGTATTTAGCAATTAAATATATATTAAAATATTTAAAAGAAAATAAATATAATTCGAAACTAATAATTGAAACACCTGCCGGAGTTGGTACAGAATTATTAGTAGGGTGTGATAAATTTATCAAATTTTATGACAAATTTGATAATGATGATAAGAAAAATTTAGGCATCTGTTTAGATACTGCACATATTTGGTCTTCGGGTTATAATTTAGTAGATTATTATAATAATATGAAGAAATATCATAAGGATATTTTGGTAATACATTATAATAATAGTAAAATGGATAAAGGTAGTAAAGTAGATAGACACGAAACAATATTAGAAGGAAAAATATCATATAACGATATGAAAAAGTTTTTACTGGCTTTAGAAAAAAAACCAATTATAATTTTAGAAAAACCAAGTAATAGATTAAATGAAGATATTTCATTTATTAAAAGGGTTATTTAATCTCGTTATAAATAACTTTAGTTTATCATAAAAAAAAATGATATTATTTAATTTAAAATATTATAATATAAAATGTCAAATAAATTTATATGTTTATTGATATTTATAAATAGTATTTATTTATCTGATTCTTCGAAATTAGATAATAAAACAAATTTTATACCTAAAATAAAAATACATAGAACTGATAATTCCTTTGTTGAAAATGATATGTACATATTACAAAATAGTATAAGTAGTTGTAGTAGTGATGAAAATTTATTAGGCTATATAATTAATAATAAAAAATGTAAATTAGTTAAAAATAAAATGTTAAAATTAAAAAATAATGATAATGAAATTACTTATTATAATGAATTTTACCACGATTTTTAGTTGTTTTTTTCCAATTATTATAAATTAATCTTTTTTGCTTAAAAAAAAAACTCCATAATTTATATTTATTAATACTAAACATTATTATCTTCTTTAATAAAAAATGATATATTAACTATAATTTTTTTTTTTTAAATGAATACACATAATATAATAGTTGCAAATCAGTATGATATTATTTCAGATACATTTGATAATTCTAGAGTAAGAATATGGAATTCTGTTACTAATTTTTTAACAAATAATAGCATAAATAAAACTTTATTAGAATCAGGATGTGGTAATGGTAAGAATATGATTTTTGCAAATAGTTTAGGATATAAAACTAAAGGATTTGATATCTCAAATAAATTATTAGAAATATGTAAAGAAAAAGATCTTGATGTATATTATTCTGATGTATTAAATATGGATAAAACACTAAAATATGATAAAATATTATCGATTGCAGTATTACATCATTTAGAAAATGAAGAAATGCAAAAGCAAGCGATTAATAATTTATTAGAATGTTTAAATGAAAATGGAGAATTATTAGTATCTTTTTGGTCAAAAGAGAAAACATTTAATACAACAACATTAAAAAAATCAGAAAAAGATTATAGAAACTTTAATCTAGGTCCAAATTTAGTAGATTGGAAATTAAAGGATAATATAATTAAAAGATTTTATTATATTCATGATTATGATTCTATATTAGCATTAGCAAATAGTATAAATAATGAAAATAGTAAAATATCTTTTAGCTTATATTGGGAATTACAAAATTGGTTTATTCATTTTAAAGTAAATTAAATAATCTTATTAATATAGATATGGTTAAAAAAACAAGCAAAAATTATAATATATATATTATAATAATAATTTTAATAATATTTTTAATTATTTTATCTTACTTATTTTATAATAATTATAAATTAAAAAGAGAAAATCAGTTTTTCAAAAAATCTAATAATACAATTAATAACGACTTGATGATGGAAAAAGAAAATAGCACAAATTATTATAATCAAATATTTGATTATAAAAAAGAAAATGATGAAATATTATCTAGATATAATTCTTTGCAAAATGAATATGATAACAAAGTTTGTATGTCTGTATCAGAATTTAATAAACTTAAAAGTAATAGAAATGATACAATAAATAGAGATTATAGAGTATTATATGACGAATTATATCCACCATTAAATCGCTCTGATACAAATAATCATACTAATTTAGCTAATAATATAATGACTAGAAATATGTATATTAAGACGAATAATGTAGATGATACATATAGACTTGTTGCTTATGTTACTACTAATTCAGACAATAAAGATATTGGTAATAATAGTTGGAAATTATTTGGAAGACAAAAAGACAGACATAGATCGGAATTTTATATGACACCAACTAATAATAATAATGATGTTAAAATACCATTAACTGATAATATAATAGTAGGAGAAAAAGTAAGAGATATTTATGCAATTCCAAATACATTGCAGTTTAATTCACCAATGTTAAATAGTGATGTTTATGAAGTTACTGAAGTGCCAAAAGCTGATTTAACAAGTAATTATATTTAAATAAGACAAAAAAATATACCAGATAATAGCATAATAAATTTAGATAAACCTAATACATTTTTAGTTAATATTTTATTATTTTGGATAGTCATAATATTTAATGATATTAAAGGAAATTGTAATAAAATAAATAAAAAATTTGAAAGACCTAATGGTACAAATGTTGCGATTAATAGATATGATAATGCTAATTTATTAGAGTTATAATAACCATATTTAACAGGTATAGTATTAATATTATTTTCCTTATCATATTTGATATCTAAAATATCTAAAACTAATTCCTGCCACATTATCATTGTAAAAAGATAAATAGTAGCAGGTAATAAATTAGTTATATTTATTGTATAATTTATTAATCCACCTATAATAAGAGATTGAGATATTGTTAAAGCACATATAAAATTTTTTATAAATGGTAATGGTTTTAATAGTGGTGTATATAAATATAATTTAACAATAGCATTTCCAAGTAATAGTCTTATTATATTATTATCAATTAAACTAATAAGATAAAAGTTTAACATATTTAGTAAATTTGAAAAATTTAATACATCTTCTGATTTAAGAAAACCTTTATTTAATATTTTTTCTTTTTTATTTTTATCTACACCACTTTTATAATCAAAATAATCATTTATAATCATACTATTTCTACCTATTAATACACTAAGAATAGCAACTAATAATAGTGTAGGATCTGTAATAAAATTTATGTTTCTATTTACTAAATAATAACCTGTTAATGGTAATGCAAATTCATATATAATACTACTTGGTCGACTTAAAATATAATAATATTTTAATTTTTTTTTTGTTAAAAAATTACTATCTGTTAATTTATTTTTATTTGGATTAATATTAAAATTTAGATTTAATTTCATTTTTGAATGTACAATATTTGGTGTAAAACAATTAGAAAAATATAAACAATTTAATAATAATAATAATTTTATAAATATTTTCATATTTAATAATAATAATTATTTATTTTTTATGTAATAATTTAAAAAATTGACTTATTTTAATTATTAATTTATTATAGTAATATGGATAATTTTGATTCAAATAAATTTATGGAAAAATTATTAGATAATATTAGTTTAAATAGATTTAAGCTTAAATACATTAATTTTCCTTATGAAAAATTAAAGGATAACAAAAATATCTCTAAAAATAAAAAATATATATCTTGGAATGATAAAATAACTTATTATTAAAAAATGATTTTTTATATAAGTTAATTTTATTATGAAGGAATTAGATAATAATTTAAAAGAATTACTTAAAAATATTAATAAATGCTGTATTGAAATAGTTAAAAAAGATAATCTTAATTGTAAATTAAAAAAAATAGATTTTTTAGAAAGAGAGAATTTTTATAAAAATTATTCTAAAGATTTATTTGAAGATAAATAATTAAGATATATTATTTTTTTTATACCATTTACTTGCAACAATATTCATAATATCTTTACGTGAATATTCAGGATTTAATTTTTTTTCTTTAATTTTTTCCGTTTCATAATAATTATTAAATTTTTATTTAAAATTATTTAAATAAAAAAATCAATTTTTAAAATAATAAAGAATATGTATAAACAAATTTTACCTACAGGAAGTAAACTAAAATATATGTTAAACTATTTAAATCATACACAAACTACTGAATAATACATTTATTTTTATCAAAACTTTTAATCATATATGTTTCTTCAAGAGTATAACCAAATTTTCTGTAATAATTTCTTACACCTGTTCCACTTATAATTGCCATTTTTTTAAATCCGTTATCAATTGCAATTTTTTCAGCATTTTCAATTAATTTTTTTCCAAATCCTTTATGCTGCATTGATAATTCACAATTATTACCGACATTATTTAAATTTGAATAAACGTGTAATTCTCTAATTAATGCGCAATCTTTTAATACAGGTAATACATTAGGATTTTCTCCATTAAGTCTTAATCTAATAAAACCAATTAAATATTTATCAGTTTCATATGATATAAAATATTCTTTACCATCAGATGCATCATATTCAATTATTTCTAATTTAACATCATCAAAATTAACTACATTATTTCCGATTTCTCTACATCTAATACAATTACATTTCCAATTATTTTTTATCATATCATCTTGTAATAATTGGCGCATATTTACATATTTCTTATCATAACCACCAGATATATAAGAACTTGGAATATCCCTAATAATTCTATTAAGTCTTTTCCATTTTTATACTTTTTGTTTAAAATTTTTAATTAATTCTACTAAATCTAAATCACTATAAGGAATATAACTTCCTTCATCAAACCATTTTTTAATTTTTGTCCAAGGAACAATTGCTGTTGGATAAATTTTGTATTGATCTGCTTGTATTCTAGGGTCATATAATGACGAATTTAACATATCTACGTCTTTTTCATAACTTGATCCCGGAAGATTAGGCATTAAATGAATATCAACTTTATAACAATTTTCTTTTAATAATTTGATTGCATCATATACACATTCGATATTATGACCTCTATTGATTTTTTTAAGAACATCATTATGTGTATGTTGAACCCCTAATTGTACTCTTGTACAATTATATCTTCTAAATTCTTTGATTTCATCTAGCGTAATAGTATCTGGTCTAGTTTCTAATGTTAATCCAATTATATGAATATAACTTTCATTTTCATTTAAATTAATTTCTTCTTCTAATGACAATACATCTCTTTTATATATATTATTAAATACATTTGCGGCATAATATAATTCTGTAATAAATTTATCGCGATATTGTTTAGGATATTCACTCCACGTTCCTCCCAATACTATAATTTCCAGTTTATCTAAATTATGTCCCATTTCTTTTAAAGTTGTTAACCTTGCATTCATTTGTTTTATTGGATCAAAATCATTATCATTTGCTCTTAAAACAGCTGGTTCTGAAAATAAATAGCTTCTTGGTTGATCAACCCAATTATTACCTTCGTGTGCTTTTTCATTTGGACAATAAGCACAATCGTGTTTACAAGAAAATTTACCAATTTTAACAGTACCATCATCATCAACGTAATCTGGATGTGCAGATGTTAATACAGTTATAACTAAAACACCTGAATTAGATTTTTGTTTTTTTTTAGTAATTAAATTTTTTAGTTTAATATTATCTAAATTTAATGTATTGTAAATTTTAATTAAATCGCAATTTGATACTGAAACCTTATACTTTCTTTGTAAAGTTTTTTGAAACATTATAACATCTTTTCTAGTTTCAAAATTATTATAAGAATTATTAAATTCATCAATTATTTGATTCCATTTATCATTATCTATAATTACTTTATTTTGTTTGATATCTTCAATATCTTTTAACATTTTATATTTTAAATTAATTAATAAATTATCATTTTTTTATATAAAAGTCTACTTTATATTATTTATTATAATAATGTCAGTAAGTGTAATTATACCCACATATAACAGATTTAAATTTTTATTAAATTGTATTAAATCTATTAAAGAACAAAATTATAATAATATTGAAATTATTGTAATTAATGACAACTCAAGTGAAAAAGACTACTATAATCATAATTGGGAAGGTATTAATATAATACATTTAGATAATAATAACTCTAGTAGGAAAATACACGGATATCCTTGTGTTGGATATGTTAGAAATAAAGGTATTGAAATAGCAAAAGGTAAATATATTGCATTTTGTGATGATGATGATATATGGTTGCCAAATAAACTTAATATCCAAATAAAATCTTTAGAAAATAGCACTAATAAAATGATTTGTTCAGATGGTTTAATTGGAAATGGAATTTATGATAAAAATAAAAATTATAAAATTTACAATAAAGAAGCAAATTATAATGCAATCAAAGAAATATTTAGACATAGAAATTATAAATTATTTGAAAATGGTTTTCCAGATGTTTTTGATTACAATTTTATAAAAAATGGTCATAATTGTATTGTAACGAGTAGTGTTGTTGTTGATAAAGATATTTTAAATAAAGCTGGAAATATGCCTTTTAAAAGACGTGGTCAAGATGCTGAATGTTGGATAAATATTTTAAAATATACTAATTGTATATATTTAAAAGATGAAATTTTATTTTATTATGATTTGAATCATGGTGAAGGTCAAAATCATTAATTTAATATTTAAGAATATTAATTTTATAATATTTATATGAAACTTTTTGAAAATACTGTTGATTATGATAAAACAATAAATATTGCAAAAAATATGAATGATAATTATAATAACATTGTTAACTTTCATTGTTATTGGAATGGTAATTTAAGTGAAAAACATTTATATTCAATTATGTCTTGTTACTATTTTAATAAAAAACATAAAATAATATTATGGTTAGATAATAATATTGAAAATAATTTTAATAATGAAATAAATAAATATTGTGAAATAAGGCATTTTAATTTAAAAAATGAATTGAAAAATACTTTTATGGAAAATGTTAATATCATTTATGCGAATAAAAGTGTTCAAGAATTATCTGATTTTTATAGATTAGTATTATTATATAATTATGGTGGATGTTGGTTTGATCTAGATACTTTTTTTTTAAGAAACTTAGATCCACTATTTTCTAAATTTGAAAATGAAATATGCTATTTTCAATGGGAAAAACAAAATTATCCAGCAAATGGTTTTATTATTTCGCTTGTAAAAAAATCTGATAAATTAAAATATATTATAGAATATATTATTAAAAGAAAAAAGGGTTGGGGATCACAATATTCATATTTTAATTATGGATTACCTGTTGATATATTAGTATTACCTTGTAGTTGGTTTAGTCCTGCTTGGATAGATAATCCAGTAATTGAAAAACAAAATTTTGATCTTTTTTTTAAAAAAACAGACAAAAAATATACATTAGATAATTATTTCAAAGGTGCATTTTGTTATCATTGGCATAATAGATGGAATTATATAATAGAAGAAGATAGTATATTTGATCAATTGTCAAAAGAAATTAAAGCAAAAATCGTAATAGAATAAAAAATGATTTATATATTATAAATTATTATTATAATAATGACAACTACAATTTACATTTTAAAACTAAATGATAATAAATATTATGTTGGAAAAACAAATAAAATTGTAAATGAAAGATATCAAGAACATATAGATGGTGTAGGTTCTTTTTGGACTAAAAAATACAAACCATTATCTCTTATAAAAAATATAGAAAATAGTTCACCATTTGACGAAGATAGATATGTTAAAGAATATATGGCTATTTATGGTATCGATAATGTAAGAGGGGGGTCATATAATCAAGAAATATTAAATAATGATACAATTAAATTTCTTAAAAATGAATTAAGAACTTCTAATAATGAATGTTATAAATGCGGAAGTACAAATCACTTTGTTAATGATTGTGATTATATACCGATAGATGATTATATAAACTTATTTATTAATAATTTTAATAAGATTAATTATTTAGAGCAAGAAATCAGATACTTAAAAGATAAATATAAAAATATTAAAAATATTTATGATTTATATAATGAAAGGCAAAAACTATTATCTAATGTATTAAAATGTAATTATAATGAAATTGATATGTATGCAAATGAAATTAAAACATATTATGACAAATTTTGTTGTCGTCAAAAAGATAATTATATTGATGCATTAACTATACAATATTATGATTGTATATTTGAATATAAAGTATGGTATAAACAATTTAATAGTTTTAGTAGGTTCCCAGGTAGAAATTTAAGTTTAACAAAAGAACAAAAAGAAATACTTGATAATATGGAATGTGAAAAAATTAATACTTGTTTAGATAACGTTAATTTAGACATTATTATTAAACAGCTGGAAGCAATTATGAAATTATATTATGATTTAATATAAAAATTACAAATTATCTCTATTTAAACAACTTACTAAAGAGTTTCTTTCACTAATAGACATTTTAGCAACATATCTATTTATCCAATAAAATCCACCTTGATATTTAATTTGTAAATTGTTAGTATTTTGAATAAATTTTTCTAATTCTATAAATTTATTTGTTCTATATTCTAGAGTTTCTTTTTCAAAAAATATTTTAAGTATATAAATCAATATTAACCATTCATTATATCTTCCTACAAATTGATTTTGTTCCAAATTATCATTTATATAGTCAATTGTATTTTTATAACTTTTAATATCCTCCAATAGATTATTTGGCTGTGATATTACTATTTTTTTATAAATTGTTTCAAGAAGACAATCAGGAAGCAAATCCCAAATCATACTAGATATGATTATAATTTAACAATTATTATACATAAATCAATTTTTTATTTTTAATTCTATAATTTAGACATATTTTTTAAACAAGTAATTATTCCGGTTTTAATATCATTCACATTATATTTATTTGTTAATTTTGTAGTATCTAAATAATTATTACTTCTTTTTGATAATAATATAGTATTTTGTTCTTCTAATGACATATTATTCCATTCAAAATCAGGATCAACAATTTCTTTATATAATTCTAAAATTTCATTATGACTAATTTGTCCTGGATTTGTAAAATTATAGCAACCTTTTTCATTATTTACCATCATTTTAACAGATAATGGTAAAAGTTCGTCAAGAACTGTCATTGAATTAGGTATACTACATATTTTTTCGTATTTTGTTATTTTGGTAATAAAATTTCTATCACTATTATCACTTGATATAGGCATTCTAATACGTAATATTAATGCATTTGTATTTTTAATTAGTAAATCAGTAAATCCTTTAACAATACTATAATTAGAACCGAAAAAATTAGGACAGTCTGATTCTGTAAATTTTTTACTTATATCATCAAATATACATCCAGTACCAATATAAGTAAAATGAATATTATTTTTATCACAAAACATAGCTAAATGTAAAGGAACATACAAATTATCATTAATATTTTCTTTAATTGTCTCCTTATTTTCTAAATAATCAATTGTTGTATATGTTTTACCATTTATGGTTCCATGGGTTCGTCCTAAGCAACAATAAATATGTGTAATATTATTATCTAAAATAAATTTATTTAATTCAGGATCTTCTCCTCTTAATCTAGTAGTGATATATTCTATTTTATTAACTGTAAATATTTCACTTATTTTTTTACCAATCCAACCTTTATGTCCTAATAATAATACTTTCATATATTAAAATAATTTAATTATTTTTTAAATAGTTATTAAATAGAAAAACACTAAATGTCATCTGATATAGGTTTTATAATTTTACGAAATGTAGATACAATTGATAGAAATAAATATTGGATAAAATGTTATAATTGTATACGTAAATTTTATCCTGAAAATAAAATACTAATAATAGACGATAATAGTAAGTCAAAATTAATTAGAAAAAAAAAATTATATAATACTTTTGTAATTAAAAGTAAATATCCTAAAAGAGGAGAGTTACTACCTTATTTTTACTACTTAAAGAATAAATTATTTGATAAAGCTATTATATTACACGATTCTGTATTTATAAATAAAAAATTAAATTTAAAATTCAAAAAATATAAATTTTTATGGGAATTTGAACATACTTGGGATCAAATAAAAGATGAAACTAATATGATAAAAAAATTTAATAATAAAAGATTATACAATTTTTATAAAAATAAAAAATTATGGAAGGGTTGTTTTGGATGTATGTGTATGATTGAATATGATTATTTAAAATTTATAAATAGTAAATATAAAATTAGTAAATTATTAAATTTAGTTTTAACAAGATATAATAGAGGATCTTTTGAAAGAGTTATTGCGTGTTTATTACAAATGCATTATAAAAGAAAAACATTATTTGGTAATATTCATAAATATTGTCCTTGGGGTTTGAAATTTAAGGATGTAAAAAAATATAGTAAATTACCAGTTACAAAAATTTGGAAAGATAGTTTATATTCAAATTATTAATTAATTTTGTTTTAATTTATTAAGTATGAAGTTAAATTTAACTTTAATAAGTATATTATTATTCATAATAATTATACTGATAACATTTATTTTAAATAATAATTTAGAAAAGTTTATTGTTGTTCAAAATACTGATAACAATAAAATTACAGATACTATAAGTTTACCTAAACCTGAAATAAGTCAAGTATGTACAGGTAACGATTGTACAGATATATTATGGCATAAAGATTGTAACGGTGAATCTTATTTTGATTCTGAATGTAGGGAGAGACGAACTGATATTTTTGACCAAGGAAAAACTGTTTCGGGAAGAGATTGTCATTTAGTAAATATAACTACTGGATGTTGTGAAGATCAAGGTGGAAATGGTTGTAATTGTGATAGTTTAGGTAAAACAATTAGTAATGTTGGTTGTGGTTGTGGTATTAGTAAAATTAACGGTTGTTGTCCTGGAATAACTAAAGATTGTAGTGGTACGTGTGGTGGAAATAAACGTTTAAATGATTGCAATCAATGTAAAGAAAATGGTGAATCAACTAAACAAAGTAATGGTTGTTGTCCTGGAGAAACTGATGTCGGTTGTGGTTGTAATGCTAATGGGCAAACAATTAATAAAGAAAGTAATGGTTGTTGTCCCGAAGAAACTGATGTTGGTTGTGGTTGTGATTCTAATGGACAAACAATTAATAAAGAAAGCAATGGTTGTTGTCCTGGAATAAGTAAAGATTGTAGTGGTGTTTGTGGCGGCACATCTGTAATTGATCAATGTGGTGTATGTGGTGGAGATGGTTTATCTTGTATAGAAACACCTCCACAATCATCACAAGAAGCAGATTCTCCTACAGCAACAAAATATATTAATGATGACTGTTCCGAAAATAGTGACTGTTATAGTGGTATATGTACTTATAAAACAGGAGAAAAATGGCCTTTCGTAAAAGGTAAAACTTGTGATGGAAGACCTTATGGATCACCTTGTACAGATTATTCCAAACATTGTATATATGGACATCAGTGTAGAGATAATACTTGTGGACCAATATCAATGGGATATGAATGCAATGGTATAAATGATGATCGATGTCAAGAAGGTAGTGTTTGCATACAAGATGGAGTATTAGGGTATTATTGTGGAGTGGAAGCTACTAAAAAGGTAGGTCAAAACTGTTCCAAAAATAGTGACTGTTATAGTGGTATATGTACTTATAAACCACCAGTTGGTTGGTTAAGTGAAAAAACAACTTGTGATGGGAAAGCTTATGGTCAACCTTGTACAAATGCTAAACAGCATTGTCAAAATGGACATAAATGTGAAAATGGTACTTGTGGCCCTATTAAAAGAAACTGGTATTGTGATGGAGCTGGTGATGATAGATGTGAATCTGGTACAAGTTGTCAATGGTATAGATATGATGCTACATGGTTATGTAGATAATTAATAATAATAAATATTATATATAATAATTTACAAAAATTTGAAGATAGTTTATATCTATAATTAATTAATTTTGTTTTAATCTATTAAGTATGAAGTTAAATTTAACTTTAATTTGTATATTATTATTCATAATAATTATACTGATAACATTTATTTTAAATAATAATTTAGAAAAGTTTATTATTGTTCAAAATACTGATAACAATAAAATTACAGATACTATAACTTTACCTATACCTGAAATAAGTCAAGTATGTACAGGTAATGATTGTACAGATATATTATGGCATAAAGATTGTAATGGTGAATCTTATTTTGATTCAGAATGTGTACAAAGAAGAACTTATATTTTTAACCAAGGAAAAACTGTTTCAGGAAGAAATTGTCATTTACAAAATTATAATACAGGATGTTGTGAAGGTCAAGGTGGAAATGGTTGTGATTGTGATAGTTTAGGTAAAACAATTGGTAATGTTGGTTGTGGCTGTGGTATTAGTAAAATCGATGGTTGTTGTCCTGGACAAACTGATGTTGGTTGTGGTTGTGGTATTAGTAAAATCGATGGTTGTTGTCCTGGACAAACTGATGTTGGTTGTGGTTGTAATGTCGATGGACAAACAATTAATAAAAGTCAGAATGGTTGTTGTCCTGGAATAAGTAAAGATTGTAGCGATGTCTGTGGGGGCACATCTGTAATTGATGAATGTGGTGTATGTGGTGGTGATGGTTTATCTTGTATAGGAACATCATCACAAGATGCAGATGCAAATGTAGGTGATATCTGCTCAAGTCATAGAGACTGTTATAGTGGTATATGTACTTATAAAACAGGAGAAGAATGGCCTTACATAAAAGGGAAAACTTGTGATGGAAGATCTTATGGATCACCTTGTACAAATTATGCAAAACATTGTATATATGGACATAAATGTAGAGATAATACTTGTGGACCAATAAACTTTGGGTATGAATGCGATGGTATAAATGATGATCGATGTCAGGGAGGTACTTATTGCAAACTACGAGGATGGGGAGGATCTAAGTATTACTGTGCCGATGACCCTTTTTATGATGCATTATATGAAAAATTTCCAATAGATAAACCTATTATAATACCTCCTCCATTTCGTGAAGATCCTCCTACAGCAACAAAATTTGTTAATGAGAAATGTTCAGAAGATAGCGAGTGTTATAGTGGTATATGTAATAATACCTGTCAAGGAAGACCTTATAGAGATTATTGTACACACCCAGCTAAACATTGTCAAACTGGACATCAGTGTAATAATAACAGTTGTGGATTAATAATACTAACACAAGGAGAAAAATGCGATAATCTAAATGATGATAGATGTTCAAGAAGAAATAGTTGTCAATATGATATACTTACAAAAGATTATATTTGTAGTCCAGACCCTCTTGAAATTACTTATATACGAAGTTTTGGTAAAGATCTGAAAGATAAAAATTCAGAAAATTGTGACACAAAAAGTTATAATAAAAAATATAGTTGTAGAGATATACTTAATATTCATAATACAGCAGATTCTATATTAAAAAAAGAAGATGATAAATATAATTCAATGAAAAATAAACTTACAGATGATGAATATACAATAATTAAAAATAGACTTGAAGGATATGGATATGTTGATCGTTGTAGAGAAGTATGTAATATAGAATAAAAAAAAATATTATAATATTTCTTTATAAATTATAATATTAACAAATAATAGATATGGAACTATTATATAATTTTTTTATAATAATTTTATTAATTAATGGCTTATTTTGGTCTCTAGCAACCCATAAACAACATTGTGATTTAGGCAAAATGTTAAACATTAAACCTTGTTTTAATCATGGTGTGCATTTAACTATAGGTGTAATTAGTTTATTAATGGCTATAGCACTTAAACAAAGAGATTATTTATCTCGTTTATTGTAAATAACCTTGATATTTTTTCCTGTCAATATTTTTTTTTAAATATTTTAATTGTGAATCAATTAATTTATCATAAATAATATCAATAAATGGTATAAAACTATTACTATTAATTTTCCATTCTATAATAGTATCATTTGTTTCTGTTTTATTAAAAAAAACTTCTCCATATGTATACTTAAAATTAAATAATTCAACTTCTTTGTATTTAATATAATTTGGATAAGATACATCAATAATTTTTTGATTTAAATTACTGAATTGTCTAATAGAATTATTACCATATAAATCACCTTCAATGATATCAGATGTATAATAATTATACCATATTAAATTTAACCATTCATAATAAACAACTTCTGGTTTATTAAAAACTGTTATATTATAATTGAAAACTCTTTCATTTTTGTTTTCACATAAATCAAATAAATTATTTCTATGTTTATTTAAATTTAAAGAAGATTTACTTTTTTGCGTAATTTTATAAAAATTTGATGGTACAAATGATAATGATTCATAAATATTAACTAATAAAAAAATGTAAAATAGATAATTTTTCATACTTACATAAATATATTTATTATGTCTTTATATATTGTTATCGCCCATATAAGTAGTATATCCTAGTCTATAAATTTCGTCTTCTTTTATACTATAAATAATAGGGTCAATAATTTTTTCTAAATAGTAAGTATCAATTTTACACAGTAGAAATGCAATATATGTAAATAATTTATAATCTATTTCTTCATCACTAATATATTTTAAATCATCTGCATATTCTTTAAAAACTTTAATCGCATCTATAGATAAATTATTGATATCAACAGATACAGGTTCTTTTTTATCTATTTCATTGGAAAGATAAACTACTAATAAATCGTAATATAGTTCTAAGAAAGAATCAGTATCATCAATTTTTCTAATATAGTAAATATATTCTCTAATTTCTCCATATTTTTTTATTTCATTAAGTAAATCAGATGGTTTAGGATAATAAATTTTACTATAAATATTTTCAAGAAGGCAATCAGGAAGCGAATCCCAAATAACACTTGTCATTGTTATTAAAAAAATAATAATCATTAATCAATTTTTTTAAAGTTATAATTAAATATAAACAAATTATTTATTTACTTTCATTCTACGACTATCAAATCCCCAATGTAATAAAGTTTGTCTTAATCTTGGATAAATTTTTTCATTATTTGAACCAACCTCATTTATTTTTCTTTGTAATTGATTTCTAAATCTACCTTTTGGACCTGCTGATTTTTTCCATCTATTTATCTGACGCAAATCATCATCAGTTCTTCTACCTTGATAAAAATTACAATACCATTGTATCCATCCATATGGATCATATTCTTCTTTTATCCAATTTTTACTCATCCAAAATTCATAACTTGTACCAACTTCGACTTTATAAAAATTTATGTTTTTATCGTATATTTGTTTTGTTAATTTTTCTTTTGATATGCTATTTAAAAATTTAAATTTTTTATGATGATTTTTATAAATTTTTTTTGTTTTTGGCGATTTTATTTCTCTAAAATAACTACCCCCCATTATTCCTATTTCAAACATTTCTTTTGGAGTAATATTTGGTTTAAATTCAGGATAATCTTTGAAATATATCTTCATTCTATTATTAAGTAGAATTAATTTTAATTCTATTTGCATCAAATCTTGCTCCACTACTCAAAGTTCTTTTAGGTACATATTTTTGATAAGACATTACAACATTATATTCATCATCATTATTATCTCTTATATAGTCTATGCTTTTAATTCTTTTTCGATATAAGGTTTTTGATGTATATTTTGTCATTGGTTGAGAATTATCAGATTTACTAGATGATTTACTTTCTGTATCTGTATTTATACTATTATTACTTTTAGTACTATTATTACTTTTAGTACTAATATCACTTTTTCGATATAAGGATTTAGATGTATATTTTGTCATTGGTCCAGAATTATCAGTATTAGTACTTTTATTACTTTGATTACTATTATTACTTATTACCGAATTGGCTTTTCTTGATGAATTGGATGGACATTTTTTTTCATAAAAAGTTTTATCTGATTCATTATCTGAATGTTGTTCTCTTAAATCATCAATTTCATTAGAACTTATTTTTTTATTTTTTTTTATAATTTTTTTTTTTATATAATTAAAAATTTTCAATAATGAATAATTACTCTCACTACAATTATTAGTATTAATATTAGTATTAATATTAGTATTATCATATATAGATTGAAGATCAAAATCTTTTTGATTTTTCTCACTCATTATATAAATAGAGTATATATATT
>MDSW01172829.1_pt1 | contig 22672 bp, 27 predicted proteins | sample 811171 | NCBI WGS metagenome assembly MDSW01 (sample SAMN05326641, study PRJNA326480) | marine metagenome | isolation source: seawater | place: Atlantic Ocean: North West | collected 2012 | reverse complement strand
TTTAGAGAAAAAAAACAGCAAAGATTTAAAATTACAGATAATTAATTTAAAGACAAATTTGAATCAAACAACTCAAGAGAAAGATAAAATATTATATGACTTATCGACTACTAAGAAAGAGCTATCAAAAAGTAACTTTGAATTAGAAGAATTTAAAAAATTAATTAAAGATAAGGAAAATATAATTAAAGATAATCTTATTCAAATTAGAGTACTAAAAACAGATAAAGAAATTATAACTAAATCAAAAGATGATTTAGAAAAAAAATTTAGTGAACTTAATATTAGGGTTATTGAAATTGATGACGCACTATCTGAAACAAAAAGAATTATCTCGAAACTAAGAGGACAAGAAGTAGATTTACAAAAAAAATTATTGTCTGAAACTAATAAATTTATTGGCATCAAAAATCAACTTGAAGAAAAAAATTTTCAATTAAATGATGCAAAGAAGCAAAATACTTTATTAGAGAACGAACTAAAAATTTCAAAAAATGAGTCAAATAAAAATCTTAATATTATTAATAATTTAAATTCACAAATTACTGCCTTAAGAGCACAGCTTGAGGCGCTTGAAAATACACTTGATCAAGCTGATGAACGGGACAAGAAACAGAAAGTGGTAATATCAGATTTAGGTAAAAGGCTTAATAAAGCCCTAGCCCAAAAAGTACAAGAACTCTCAAAATATCGATCTGAGTTTTTTGGAAAACTTAGAGAAATTATAGGTGATAGGAATGATATTTTAATTGTTGGAGACAGGTTTGTACTTCAATCAGAAGTTCTATTTAGTTCTGGATCTGCAGAGCTAGAAAAAGAAGGAAAGGCAAAATTACTGGAAGTAGCTAAAACTCTTTTAGAAATAATACCATCTATACCATCGGAAATAAATTGGATCCTTCGTGTAGATGGACATACTGATTCTAGGCCTATAAATAATAATAATTTTGCATCTAACTGGGAATTATCCACTACTAGAGCATCCAATGTAGTAAAATTTTTAATAAAAGCAGGGATCCCAGAAAAAAATATAGCTGCAACAGGGTTTGCAAGCTTTCAACCCTTAGATAATGGAAATGACGAAATATCTTACAGAAGAAATAGAAGAATAGAGTTTAAATTAACTGAAAAATAAATTTTATATTTAATTTAGTTATTATATAAATTAATTTATTTCTCTTAGATTGATATTTTTAAATTGTAATTTTGATAATCTAGTATAAAGACCACCTTCATTGATTAATTGTTGATGAGTTCCCTGAGATACAATTAGACCCTTATCAAGAACTATAATTCTATCTGCTTTTTGAATAGTACTAATTCTATGTGCAATTATTAATGTTGTTCTATTATTTACAACTTTTTCTAAAGAAGATTGAATAATTGATTCATTCTCTGTATCAAGAGAACTAGTAGCCTCATCAAGCAATAATAAAGAAGGGTTATGTAAAACTGCCCTTGCAATTGCAATTCTTTGCTTCTGACCTCCTGATAACTTCACTCCTCTCTCTCCAAGATTTGTATTATAACCATCAGGCAACCTATCTATAAATTCTGTTGCAGCTGCAATTTCAGCAGCTGCAATAATTTCTGATTCTGAAGCATTAGGCTTGCTATAAGAGATATTTTTCCACACATCAGTATCAAATATCACTGGTTCTTGAGGAACAACTCCTATTTTTGACCTTAGATCGCGTGGGTTTAGTCTAACAAGATTTAAATCGTCAAAACTTATGTGGCCACTTTCAGGATCATAAAATCTTAATACTAATTGAAAAATAGTAGTTTTACCTGATCCAGATGGCCCAACTAATGCAACTGTTTCACCAGCATCAATCTTCAAAGAAAAGTTTTTTAAAATGTTTATTTCTGGTCTTGAGGGGTAATTAAAAGTGACATCCTTGAACTCTATCTTACCAAGAGGGTTACTATTTATCTTAAGTGGGTTTGTGGGTGACTTAATTTTTGGTTCGGCTAGAAGTAATTCAGAAATTCTTTCTGACGCTCCGGCTGCTTTTTGTAAATCTCCATATACTTCTGATAATGCTGCTACTGATGCGGCAGTCATTATTGCATATACAACAAAAGCACCTAAATCTCCCGCACTCATATGCCCTATCATAACATCTGAGGCACCTATCCATAGAACTGAAACAACGGAACCAAATGCTACTGCAATTATGGCAAAAGTTAACCAACCTCTTGCCATAATTTGATTTTTTGCTTTAGAAAAACTAAAATTTACATTATCTACAAATCTAGAGATTTCTAGTTCTTCTCGAACATAAGACTGAACAGTTCGAATTTCCTTTAAAGTCTCGTCAGCTACTGCGTTAACTTTAGCTACTGCTGCCTGAGTTTTTCGGGATAAATTTCTAACTCTTTTTCCAAATATAACAAGAGGTAGTATGATTAACGGAACAGATATCATTATTAATAGAGACAACTTGAAACTAGTTATATTTAACATAACTAATCCACCAATTAATAACATCAAATTTCTTAATGCTATAGATGCACCAGCACCAACGATTGATTGAATTAAAGTAGTATCTATCGAAATTCTGGATAATACTTCTGAAGTTTTATTTACTTCGAAATAACTAGGACTAAGTGAAATTACCTTTTTATAAATTGAAGCTCGTAAATCAGAGACTACCCTTTCTCCTAACCACATTACTAGATAGTACCGCATAAATGTAGAAACGGAGATAATTAAAACAACTAAGTAGGCTAAAATTATTATTTCACTTAAACCTTTTGAACCCTCGTCAAACCCTCTATCAATTAATAATTGAATAACTCTACCTATACCTAGGGTTCCAACCGCTGCAGCAACTAGGGCTATGGATGCTAAAATTATTATTTTCCAATAAGGCTTTGCAAAATTAAACAATAGCTTTAGATGCTTTAATTCTTTGCTTTTCGGCCTTTCACCAGAAAAGTTAATTGACCCACCATATGTCGATGATTTACGTGCCAAATTTTATCTCCTTGATAAAAGCGACAATATTATTAATTTTCACTTTTTTCAAATAACTAAATAAACATTTTCTTGTATTAACTAATAACTTACTGCTATAAAAGCAATATTATAGGAGCAAGCGATGAAAAAAGACATACATCCTGAGTACCATGAGATTAATGTTGTAATGACAGATGGTTCAGAATTTAAAACTAAATCAACATGGGGTAAAGAAGGAGACACACTAACACTTGATATTGATGCAAAATCTCACCCAGCATGGACAGGAGGACAACAGAAACTAGTTGATACTGGTGGTCAAGTGGCTAAATTCAATAAACGCTTTGAGGGTTTAAAAATTAAATAAGAAATTTATTTTTATTTAAGATTATTTAATTTATTTCTGAATAAAAGAGGAATTTTTCGTGGTTTCCTACTTAATCTATCAACATAAACGTGGACAAAGTAACCAGTTGCACATGGCTCAGAGTCACCTTTCTTGAATAAACCTATATTATAACGAATACTAGAATTACCTAATTTATCAATTTTTATCGCCGCCTCAATTATGTCAGGAAATGATATAGGCTTATGGTATGTACAAGAAGTTTCAACTACCAAACCAATTATCTCACTTTTATTAAAATCTAGTAGCTCGAGATCAATCAAAATTTGATTAACTGCTGTATCAAAAAATGAATAATAAATTACATTATTAACATGACCATAAACATCATTATCCATCCATCGAGTAGGAATTACTAAAATTTTTTTATAATCTTCCCTTGAATTAAATTTCGACATACAAAGTTACCTTTAAGTAATAAAAAACACCCTAAATCTTCTTTTTAAATATTGAGTTAGCGTCTCCTAGCGCAGAATTCTTATTAGATATTTCTTCTTTAGTTCTTTTTATTTCTTTTTCTAAAAAGTAGATATATTGATCAAGCTCATCTTTAGAAAGGTTATCCAAGTTAACAGAAAAATATTCTTGCTTTTTTTCATTTTCAATATCATCATCATAGTCCATAGCATTAACCTATTCTATAAAAACACTAATTTTTTTATATACTATATAAAACTATTATTTTAATCTTTAATCAATTCTTGAGATAAATATGACAAATAAAAAAATGATTTTTCCTGGTTCAAAAACACCAGAACTTAAAGTAAATTCAATAAAAATTAATAATTGGTCTTTAAGCTCTGCTAAACCGCAGAATTTTACATTAATTATCATTTATAGAGGCCTTCACTGCCCAATTTGCTGTGATTACCTTAAAGAATTTGATGATAAAATCGAAAAATTTAATAATTTGGGAACAGATTTGATAGCAATTAGTACCGATGACGAAAGCAGAGCTATTAAGTCATATAAAAACTGGGGTTTAGAAAATATTAATATAGGTTTCAACTTAAAACCAGAAAAAGCTATTGAATGGGGATTATTTCTCTCTAAAGGAATAGCAAACCCATCTTTAACAATATCTGAGCCAAAAATCTTTGTTGAACCAGGATTATTTCTTGTTGATCCTGATATGAAACTTTATTTATCTAATATTCAGTCTATGCCTTTCACCAGACCTCCAGTAAGTCAATTGTTAACAGGTATTAAGTTTGCTATAGATAAAGACTATCCTGCTAGAGGGTCTTTAAAGTATTTGAAATAAAAGCAACAATGTATAGAATAAATGAAATTTTATGAGGTAACTTATGACACAACCCTTAATGCCTAAGGCTACAGCAGTTTGGTTGATAGATAACACTTCTTTGACATTTGATCAAATTGGAGCATTTTGTGGCCTCCATACACTTGAAATCCAAGGTATAGCTGATGGCGAAGTTGCTATGGGAATAGTTGGAAGAGACCCTATAGCTCAAGGAGAACTCACTCAAGAAGAAATAAGCAGATGTGAAAATGATAAAGATAAAAAATTAGGAATTAATGAAGGCGACATTTTTTCAGCTAGAAAAAATAATGAACAAAGATATACTCCATTATCTAAAAGACAAAATAGGCCTGATGCAATAGCATGGCTAATAAAATATCACCCAGAATTATCTGACGCCCAAGTTTGTAGATTAGTAGGAACTACAAAACCTACTGTTATGTCTGTAAGAGACAGAACACACTGGAATATGCCAAATTTAAAAATGATGGACCCAGTAACATTAGGTATGTGCTCGCAACTTAACCTTGATACTGAAATAAAAAAAGCAGTAAAAAGACTTAAGAACAAACAAATTAGAGAAGAAAAAGCGGCTCTACTTACAAAAGAATCTAATGAAACTAAATTTAATAATGATATTGAAAATAATTGAATTTACTAATAATAAACTTTAATCTGAATTTAATTACACTTTTTAAAATTCAATTTTAATTATGAATACCACAAACAATAATATATTTGAATCTGACTTAAATAAGTGTGATGCTAATTACCAACCATTGTCACCGATAACGTTTTTAAAAAGAACAGCCGAAATTTTTCCTAATAAAAAAGCTATAATTTATGATGATAAAACCTATACCTATGCTAGCTTTTTTAAAAGATCTACAAAGCTTGCATCTGCTTTAACTAATATCGGTGTAAAAAAAGGGTCAACAGTGTCAATACTGTGTCCAAATACACCAGCAATGCTTGAAGCGCACTATGCAGTTCCTATGACAAAAGGAGTCCTAAACTGTCTTAATATTAGATTAGATGCTAAGACTCTCTCTTTTATTATTGATCATAGTGAGACTAAAGTACTTATATATGATTCTGAATTTGCAGAAATAGTTAAAGATATTGTTAAAATTATAAAAACTCCAATTAAATTAATTTGTATAGAAGATATTTTTCCAAACACAAGTGATCTAAATAAAGCTTTAGATTATGAAGATTTTCTAAATAGTGGAAATGAGAAATTTGATTTTAAATTACCAGACGATGAATGGGATGCTATTAGTTTAAATTATACATCCGGCACAACTGGAAACCCTAAAGGGGTAGTTTACCATCATAGAGGAGCATATTTACAGTCTATAGGAAACTATCTTGCATGGAATATGCGGAATCACCCGGTATATCTATGGACGCTACCAATGTTTCATTGTAATGGCTGGTGTTTCCCATGGACTATAAGTATAGCAATGGGAACACATATTTGCCTAAGAAAATTAGATATAGATAAAATATTTAGTTTAATTATTAATCATAAGGTTTCTCATTTATGTGGAGCTCCAATTGTTTTAAATATGATTGCTAATGGAAGAAAGATTAAATCATTTAAACTAGAAAATAAGGTTCAAATTGCTACAGCTGCAGCTCCACCGCCATCCATAGTAATTAAAAAAATAGAAGAGTTAGGTTTTGTAGTAACACACTTATACGGTCTAACAGAAACTTACGGGCCCTCCGTTGTAAATGAGTGGGATAAAAAGTGGAATGATATGCCAGCAAAAGAACGGTCAAAAATTAAGGCTCGTCAAGGAGTAAAATACCAAACTTTAGAAAATCTTGTTGTAATGGATCCTAAAACTTTTAAACCTATACCTTTCGATGGAGAAACAATAGGAGAGGTAATGTTCCAAGGTAATGTAGTAATGAAAGGTTACTTAAAAAACCCAAAAGCTACAACTGATGCTTTTGCTGGAGGCTGGTTTCACTCTGGTGACCTAGGTGTTACTCATGTTGATGGGTATATAGAGTTAAAAGATAGATCTAAAGATGTAATTATATCTGGAGGGGAGAATATATCAACTATAGAGCTTGAGGAAATTATTTCACAAAATGAAGCTGTTTTGGAGGTAGCTGTAGTAGGTAAAAAGGACGAAAAATGGGGGGAAGTCCCCTGCGCATTTATAAAACTTAAAGAAAAAAAAGAAATTACTGAGAAAGAAATAATTAAATTCTGTTACGAGAATATGGCTAGATTTAAAGTACCAAAACAAATAATATTTTCTGACCTTCCAAAAACTTCTACAGGAAAAATTCAAAAGTATAAATTACGTGAACAATTAGAATAGTTTAAATATTTATAGATAATAGCGTATTTAATTTCTAATAACTAGCTTTATAAAATGTTCATAGTCAATATTATTTATTTTCAGCGATAAAAAATAGTTTCTAAGATTTAGATTACATATTTCCTCACTAGGTAATTGACTAGTATTAAGCTTATTAATATTTAAAAATAATTTAATTATTATTATATGCTCCATATACTCACTAGAAATTTCTAATTTTTTTAATTCATCATAAATATCACTAAACTTACGATTATTTATTTCTTTTACTAAATATCTAGTGGATCTTAACTTTTTTACTATTTTTTTTTGCCAATCAAATGTTAATAAATTGAGATATTTAAAATCGCTCTGTTGCAAGAGTATTTTTTTTTCGATAGCCATCCAAAGACAAAATAAAAGTAAATTTATATCTAAATTAAATTTTTTCTGAAAAATTAAGCAATATTTCTCGATTTTTTTATTGGAATAAAGTTCTGTTGAAAATTTAGAAAAAGATTTAAAAATAATAGTAAACTTCCTATTTAGCCAAGCTCACTTTTGATCATTTCTTTTTATTTGTTTTTTATTTGCATACATATCTTTATCAGCTTCATCTAAAATCTGACTAACGTTCTCGTTTCCAGTAATTGTATAAACACCAACTGCAACGTGAACTGTCAGATTTTTCTCACCAAATGAGAAAGGAGTATCTGTTATCGCTCTAGCTAATTCATCAGCCTTATCTTTTGCAGACTTTGTATCTGCTTCATCAAGTATAATACAAAATTCATCACCACCCAATCGTCCAATTTGATCAATTTCTCTCACGTTATTAATCAATACTTGAGCTACATGTTTTAATGCTTCATCACCCGCTATATGACCGAAGTTATCATTAATTTCTTTCAAATCATTTACGTCAATATACACAATACTACTTGGCTTTCCATAACGCTCAACTCTTGCCATAGACCTGGTCAACTCAGTTACAAATGCTCTTCTATTTTGAACAGGAAGTAATGAATCTTTATCTGCTAGGTTTTTAAGATCTGCAAGTTGCTTCTTATTAGCATCAACCTCTTTTTTTAATGCTGATACTTCGGCCATTAGATACATTATAGCCTCCCTAACTTTAGTTGTAAGTTCCGCTTCAGGAATGCCCATAATTGAAACTTGATCATCTACGGGCTCTATTTGAGATTTTGAATAAGCGTCAGATACTTTGCTCGAGGAACTAGTTGAAGTTCTGCGAACTCTTGTAACTTTAGAAGTACCTATTGGGCCTACAGGGTTAATTTTCATATATTATCTTAACGCGCTTTAATTAAACCATTAATTATTGTACCACACATCTAGGTCAAGTAACTATAATATATTAGTAAAAATAAAACGAATAATGTATTATTATCTCAATAGCAAATATATTTTGATATTCTAGTCCTAAATTGAATCAATTTTTTTGAATTTATTCTTTTTTGTAACTTTTCTGGAGGTTTTAATGAATAGTCTAGAAGTTAAGGTAGGTATAATTATGGGAAGTCAGTCAGATTGGCCTACTATGAAATTAGCCGCTGAGATTCTTAAAAAATTTAACGTGCCTTTTGAAAGTAAAATTATCTCTGCTCATAGAACTCCAGAAATTATGTATGAATATGCTAAAACTTTAGAGGAACGTGGTGTAAAAGTTGTTATAGCTGGAGCTGGAGGAGCTGCTCACTTACCAGGGATGGTTGCCTCACTATCTACTATACCTGTTTTGGGTGTGCCCATAAAATCGAGCAATCTTAATGGCATTGATAGCCTTTTATCAATTGTACAAATGCCTAAAGGAGTACCTGTAGCGACCCTTGCAATTGGAGATTCTGGAGCTACCAATGCAGGTCTTTTAGCTATATCTATTCTTGGTATTGAAGACAAACGATTAAATAAATTATTAATTGAATATAAAAATAATCAAAGAAATAATATAATTAACCTCCCAGATCCAATCATTTCTAATTAAATCATTTAAATGAATATACATATTACTTCGGGCTCAGTTATAGGAATTTTAGGAGGAGGTCAACTTGGAAAAATGTTGTGTATTGCCGCACAAAGACTGGGCTATAAAGTTCACATTTATTCTGAAAGTAAAGATAATCCTGCAATTAATATTTCAGATTATTATACTATTGGTAATTTCGAAGACCTAAAGAAAATACAAATATTTGCTAAAGAATGTTCTATAGTTACTTTCGAAACTGAAAATATTCCTAGAGATACTCTCATAAGAATTAATAAATTAGTAATGATTGCGCCTGGTCTTAAATCATTAGAAATAACTCAAGATAGAATTAAAGAAAAAGAATTTTTGAGTAAAAATGATATAAGTGTTACAAATTTCCAAGAAATATCAAATTTATCAGAACTTAAATCAGGTGCTGAAAAAATTCTATTCCCTGCAATAATTAAAACTAATAGATTTGGTTATGATGGGAAAGGGCAATTTTTAGTAAATAGTTACGATGAACTTATTACATCCTGGAACAAGCTAGAAAAACAAAAATGTATCTTAGAAAAAAAAATAGACTTTCAAAATGAAATCTCAGTTATACTTGCTAGAAAAAATAATAATGACATAAAAATCTATGATCCGAGCGTAAACTTGCATGAAAATGGAATTTTGAGATCTAGTGAAATTTCTTCCAATATGAATAAAAATATAAAATCACAAGCTGAAAAAATTGCAACAAAAATTGCAAATACAATGGAACATGTAGGCATTATCTGTGTAGAAATGTTTCTAACACAAGAAAATGATATATTAGTAAATGAAATTGCTCCAAGGGTACATAATTCAGGCCATTGGACGCTAGATGGATCAGTTACTGATCAATTTGAACAACACATTAGAACTATTTGCAATTTACCTCTAGGAGAACCTTATAGACATTCAGATATAATTATGAAAAATATTCTAGGTGAGGAAATTATATCTGTTGACAAACACTTAAATAATTCATTTGTGAAATTACATATTTACGGGAAAAAAGAAGTAAGAGAAAACAGAAAAATGGGTCATTTAAATTTTATTACGAAAAGAAGATTTTAATGGAAACTTAAATTTTTTATTTTTGTAAATCGAAATAATATCTTTTTTAATTTTTTCAATCTTCATTACGCCAGAAATTCTTCTATCAATAAAATTTGAAACATCAACTCTACTTTCAGAATCTAGCCAAAATAACACAGTTGATATATACACACCACTTAATAAAATACGCTTAGTATAATAATTATAATCTAGAGATCTATCACCTGCTAACCTCCACATTAAATCTACCGAGCGAGTAATTCTATTTATTGAACTAAAACTAGCACCAGAAATTAAATCTGAACCAATGATTTGCTTAATCACTTGTTTTTCATTTGTAAAAAAATCTAATCTAAGATTTAAAAGTATTTTTATACGTTCTCTTATTGACTTACTATTTAAATCTAATTCTTGAATATCATAATCAAGTTTTTTATCTGCAATATTAATATAAAGGTCAGTTAAGTCATTAATCCCATTTGGAAAAAGGCTATCTATTTCTTCCAGCCTTCCAAACTCTTTTAGACATATTCGTAAAGAATCAAGAGACCATCCTGTAAATGGAGCATGCTCTACAAGTCTATATAATAAATCAACCTTTAATCTATCGAAACCATTTAAATATGGTTCTTTTTCTTTTTGCAATTTATTGTCCTTATTCAAATTTACATATTTTCATAAAATTTCATTTCAGATTCAAAAATTAAATTCTCTAATTTATCTATTCTTTGAACATAGAGTATTCCATCTAAATGATCACACTCATGCTGAACTACTCTTGAATGCAACCCTTCAACGACCTTATCAAAAAACACACCTTCTTCATTAAAACCTGAGTATCTTATTTTTTTGTACCTTGGCACTAATCCTCTCAAACCTGGAACAGAAAGACAACCTTCCCAGTCATAAACAATTTCAGATCCTATAGGTTGAATTTTCGGATTAATCAAAATATTTAGAGACATATCTCCTTCACTAGATTTTTCATTTGCAGAATAAAAAATAACCAATCTTTTTGAAACATGAACTTGAGGTGCAGCCAAGCCTAAACCCTGAATATCTTCTAAAGTTTCTAGCATATCATCTACTAAATTTTTCACAGAATCTGACTTCGGATCAGCTATTTCTTGAGATCTCTTACGTAAAACTGGATGACCCATCTTTGCAATTTTTAGTATTGACATAGCTAATCCCGTAAATTTTCAGTAATTTTGTAAAATATTAACATTTATTGGTAAATATAGCATATTATGACTTCACATTCTTAAAACTCTGTGCTATTCACCGCATCTTACAATTTAATACAACAATAATTTAATTTAAACCATTTAGGAGTTTTTTTTGCAAGTTTCAGTTAGGGATAACAACGTAGATCAAGCTTTAAGAGCATTAAAGAAGAAAATGCAACGTGAGGGTATTTTTAGGGAAATGAAACTTCGTAATTTCTATGAAAAACCATCAGAAAAAAAAGCCAGAGAAAAAGCAGAAGCAATAAGAAGAGTTAGAAAACTTGCAAGAAAAAAGGCACAAAGGGACTCCTAATTTTTCATTTTATTTTTAAATTGACTTAACTATCTTTTCAACCATCTCTTTAGCATCACCAAAAAGCATCATAGTATTATCTCTATAAAAAACAGAATTATCTATTCCTGCATATCCTGGCGATAAAGTTCTTTTAACAAAAAGAACGGTCCGAGATTTTTCAACATCCAAAATTGGCATGCCATATATTGGACTTTGTGGGTCATTTTTAGCAGCTGGATTTGTAACATCATTTGCTCCAATCACAAAGGCAACATCTGAATTTGAAAAATCAGAATTTATCTCATCAAGTTCAAATACATCATCATAATCTACATTTGATTCTGCAAGGAGAACATTCATATGCCCTGGCATCCTTCCTGCTACTGGATGAATAGCATACCTAACTCTAACACCTACCTCTTTTAATGCATCTGACATTTCTTTAATTACATGTTGGGCTTGGGCAACAGCTAAACCATAACCAGGAACAATAATAACTGATCCAGCGTTTGACATAATAAAAGCTGCATCCTCAGCACTTCCAGGTTTAACAGACTTTTCACCAGTTTGATCTGTATAAGTTGCGTCGCCACCAAATCCTCCTAAGATGACACTAAAAAAAGAACGATTCATTGCTTTACACATTATGTAAGATAAAATGGCTCCGGATGACCCTACTAAGGCACCAGTAATAATTAAAGCTGTATTTTCTAGAGTAAAACCTATTCCTGCAGCAGCCCAACCAGAATAAGAGTTAAGCATAGATACTACTACAGGCATATCTGCACCACCTATTGGCAAAATTAATAAAATTCCTATTGTAAAAGATAGAACAACTAAAATCCAAAATGCCAATGGTTCTTGATATGATACAAAATAAATTGATACTAAGACAATTAAAATACCTAAAAACAAATTTAACCAATGTTGTCCAAAAAATATAACCGGGTTTCCACTGACTAAACCTTGAAGCTTAGTAAAAGCTAAAATAGATCCTGTGAAAGTTATTGCTCCAACTGCTACTCCAATAGCCATCTCAATCAAGCTTGAGACTTTAATACTACCACTACTACCTATACCATATGATTCTGGTGAGTAAAGAGCCGCGGCTGCAACTAGTACTGCCGCAAGACCTACTAAACTATGAAAAGCAGCAACTAACTGAGGCATTGCTGTCATTTCTATCTTACGAGCTATAGTTGTTCCAATAATAGCGCCAATTAATATACCAATTATAATTAATTCAAAACTTAAAATTCCTGGGTTAAATAAAGTAGTTATAACGGCAATAAGCATACCTGCTATACCAAAAACATTTCCCAACCTTGCAGAGTTTGGAGAAGAAAGGCCTCTAAGCGCCATTATGAAACAAACACCTGAAATTAAATAAGCAACAGCAGATATATTTACAATCACAAGAAAACCTACCTATTTCTTTTTCTTAAACATTTCCAGCATACGCTGAGTAACAACAAAACCACCAAATATGTTTATGGCAGCTAAAACTATTGCGATAAAACCAAAGATCTTTGATAAATTTAAATCAGGTGGGCCAGCCGCAATTAAAGCACCAACAATTATAACACTTGATATTGCATTTGTGACCGACATAAGAGGTGTGTGAAGAGCAGGTGTAACACTCCAAACTACATAGTATCCTACAAAAATTGCTAATACAAAAATTGATAATTGAAAAATAAAAGGATCAATAACTACATTTTCCATAAAACTTTCCTTACAAGATCTTAGTTACTAACAAAATCATTATTAATTATTTTTCCATCTTTTGTTAATGTTGTTGCCTTTATGATTTCGTCTTCCCAATCAATATTGTTAATATTTTTTTTATCACCGATCAATAATTCTAAAAAATTTAAAATATTTTTAGAATAAAGAGTTGATGAATCTGATGGAATTAAACTAGGAAAGTTAACTTTTCCCATAATCTTTACTCCATTAACATTATTGACTAAACCATATTCTGAACATTCACAATTACCCCCTTGCTCAACTGCTAGATCAACAATTATTGATCCTGACTTCATAGTCTCAACAGTTTCTCTTTTTATAAGAATAGGAGCTTTTTTACCTGGAATTAAAGCAGTACAAATTGCTATATCACATTTAGACAAAGTTTCTTTAACCAAATTTTCTTGCTTTTCTTGATAATCTTTACTCATTTCTTTTGCATAACCACCTGATGTTTCAGAATTAACTGATTCATCATTTTCAACCATTACAAATTTCGCACCTAAAGATTCAACTTGTTCCTTTACATTGGGTCTAACATCTGTTGCTAAAACTATTGCTCCTAACCTTTTTGCAGTAGCAATTGCTTGAAGACCCGCCACACCAGCACCTAAAACAAAAACCTTAGCTGGGGCTACAGTGCCTGCTGCTGTCATCATCATTGGCATAGCTTTACCATACTCATTTGCAGCTTCCAAAACTGATTTATATCCTGCTAAGTTAGACTGAGATGAAAGAACATCCATACTTTGCGCTCTTGTGATTCTCGGCACAAGCTCAAGGGAAATTGCAGTAATATTATTATCTGCATATTGCTTAATTTGATCAAAATTATTAAAGGGGTCTAATAGACCAATTAGTATACAATTCTTTTTAAGATTTTTGCATTCTTCTTCATGTTTTTCACTATCTTCAATTGGTCGTTGAACCTTAATTACGATATCAGCATCATTTATATCATCTTGACTTGAAAAAATTTTAGCTCCTGCTTCTATGTATAGGTGATCTGATATTTCAGCTCCAAGACCTGCCCCTTTTTCAATAATAACGTCTAAACCAAGAGAGATTATTTTCTTAACAGTTTCAGGCGTTGCAGAAACTCTTTTTTCGAACTCTCTTTTTTCTCTTAAAACTGCTAATTTCATAATTACAATAAAATTCTAAAAATTTCTAATACTAGATTTTTACAATAGAAAAAAGGCTAATAAAATCAAGAGAAGTATTACTAATATTGAGCTCCACTGAGTTAATTTAACAAATAAACTCCATGTATCTTCTTTCTCTTCATAGTCTAGGTTTTCTTCTGTCATCATTTTCTCCCTACAAAAAATAAAAAAATACCTGATTTAAGCTTCTACATCCAGATTTACTAAGTCGTCAATCAAATTTTCAATAACCCCAAGCCCCTTATACCAAAAATCTTGATTTGAAGCATCTAAATTAAAGGAACCAATCAAGTCTTTATAATTTTTTGATCCTCCTGCTTTCAGAAGGTCCAAATATTTACTCTCAAAAGCTGGGAAATTATTTTTATATACCTGAAATAATGAATTAACTAGACTATCTCCAAATGCATAAGAATATACATAAAAAGGAGTATGAATAAAATGGGAAATATAACACCAATAATTTCTATATTCATGCCCTAGTTCAAATGCATCCCCCAGACTTTCTCTCTGAGTTTTAAGCCATATTTTATTTATCTCATTTGTATTAAGTTCACTTTCTCTCCGTTTATTATGAATTCTCAATTCAAAATCATAAAATGAAATTTGCCTTATTACAGTATTTATCATTTCTTCTATTTTACTTGATAGTATTTGTTTTTTTTCATCTTGAGTTTTACATGATTTTAACAAAGACTGAAAAACTAGTTGCTCTCCAAAAACAGATGCTGTTTCAGCTAAAATTAAAGGAGTATCAGATAAAAGAAAACCTTGCTCTGATGCAAGAACTTGGTGAATACCATGCCCCAGTTCATGAGCAAGCGTCATAACATCATTATTTTTACCATAAAAGTTCATTAAAATATATGGATGAGAATTTGTTATAGTTTGATGTGAAAAAGCGCCAGACATTTTACCCTCTCTAGGAAGTGCATCTATCCAATTGTTTTGAAAAAATAAACTCCCTATTTCGCCTAGTTTTGGAGAAAATTCATAAAAGGCATTCAAAACAAAGTCTTTAGCTTCTTTCCATAGCCAGTTCTTTTCTCCAGCAAAATTCAAAGGAGCATTTCTATCCCAAAAGTTTAATTTATCTTTACCCATCCAATTTCTCTTCAGATTGTAATACCTGTGAGAAATTCGAGGGTAAAATTCTTTAACAGATTTAAATAGAGAATACACAATCTCAGGCTCAATAAAATTTGAAACATGTCTTGAACTATCCACTCTTGAAAAACTTCTCCACCTATCTTCAATCTCTTTATCCTTTACTATTATATTATATATAAAGGAAATTAAATATTCTTTCTTATCAAACTCTTTAGAAAGACTTAATCCAATAGTTTTTCTGAATTCCCCATTCGAGCTACTAGATATCAAATCCAATGCTTTATCTAAGCTATACTTTTCATTTTTTATTTCTACAAATATTGATGCAATAGTTTCATCAAACAATCTCACCCATGAATTTTTTCCAGTAGTTTTCTTTTCAATAAAAAGTCTCTCTAAATCTTCTTTCAGTTGGTAATTTTTCATACTTCTAAGGTTATTTATCCATTCAACATATCTCGAAATATTTTCATTTTTTGAAATTTCAACAACTTTTTTTGAAGAAAATTTATTTATCTCTAAAGTAAAAAACATAATTTTTGCAGAATACTGATCAAGAGTTTCTCTTAGAGAATAACTTTTATTTGAAAGTTCAGTATCAAGTAAATTTTCTGATGTGATGAGATCTATAAAACTATATATTTTTTCTATTTTTTCTTTGATTTGCTCATACTGTAAAATAGAATCATATAAATCTTTTATATTTAAAGATATTAATTTATTTCTGTATTTTTCTATAAAATATAAAATTTCAATATTAATTTCCTCTAAATCCTGGAAAATTTTTTTAGATTCTATTGAATTATATAAATCAGATAGGTCCCAACATGGTATTTGCTCAATTTTACTCATCGATTTTATATAAAAAATTCATACTTGCACTAGCTATAGGGTATAACTCACTATCATTCCAAGCTTTAACATCTACATTAATTACCCTTTTTCCATCTTTGATTATTATCGCTTTAGCATAAGTATCAATATTTTTTCCCTTTCTTAAAAAATTAACAGATGTATCAATAATATCAGGAACATATTTAATATTTTTCTCCCAGAAAACTTGATATTGCGCAGTATTTTGCAGTAATGCAACAATAACACCACCATGCAAAACATTATTTATTGGGTTTCCAATAATTTGTTCAGAGCATTCTAATTTTGAATAAAATTGATTTTTATTTAATAGAAAAGTTATTCCTGTTTTTCGCATATAAGGTATATGAGATGAAATGATTGAAGGATCTATTTTTTCTTTTGCTTTAGCAAGAATACTTTCTAAATTACTTTCAATATTCATTCAATTTATTCTTTAAATGATAAGGGCTTAAACAAAAAAGTGGCATTAGCATTTGCAATTATTATTTCATTTGATCGAAAAACTTTAATAAAAGAAAATGCATATTCCTTTTTTATTTCTATACAAGTAGCTTTAAAATAAATATCATCATTTAAAATTTCATTTGATAAATGATTAACTTTTAAACTTAAAGTTACTGCTGGCCTAAACTCTCCAAGTCTATTCAAAATGACCAGATACGCAGCAGTATCAATGGGGCCATATAAAGCACTATAATTTATATTGTTACCACAACACTCATTTAAATTCCATTTATTTATATTAATTTTTAATGTTATACTCTCATTAGTAACTCTATCAACATCTATTTCTAAATATTCAGCGTATGGTATAACGGTTAAGAATTGCTTTAGTTTATTTTTATCTAAACTTCTTTTAATTTTTTTCATACCTTAAAATAATTTCTATACCAATTAACAAATAAAGGCACACCTTCCTCAATTTTTACTTTAGGGTGAAAGTTGAGGTCTTTTTTTGACCTTTCTATGTCTGCCATAGTATTTTTTACGTCCCCTAACTGCATAGGCTCAAGATTTCTAAGTGCTTTTTTACCAGTACATTTTTCAATTACTTCAATTAATTTAACTAATTTTTCTGGATTATCGTTTCCAAGATTATAAATTCTGTGAGGAACTTTATCATTTTTCGATGGACAGTGATCTAATGCTGAAATTGTACCATTCACAATATCATCAATATAGGTAAAATCTCTGGACATATCACCATAATTAAAAACCTTTATAGGCTTTTCATTTATTATTGATTTAGTAAATAAAAATAACGCCATATCAGGCCTTCCCCAAGGACCGTAAACAGTGAAAAATCTTAAAGCAACCTGATTAATACCGTATAAATGGCTGTAAGAATAACTTAACAATTCATCACTTCTTTTCGTAGCTGCGTACAAAGAAACTGGTTCATCTACGCTATCACTAATAGAAAATGGAATTTTGGTATTACCACCATATACAGAACTTGAACTTGCATAGACTAAATTATCTAAATTTTTTTTGGAACGGGCATACTCTAAAATATTCAAATGTCCAACTAAATTTGACTGCACATAATCAAAAGGGTTTGAAATAGAATACCTTACTCCAGCTTGAGCGGCTAGATGAATAATTCTGTTAATATCATGATACGGTTCTAGAGAGGAAAATAAATTTTTTGAAGATATATTCTCTTTAATGAATGTGAATTTATCAAATTTAGATAATCTTTTTAGACGATTTTCTTTTAGTTTTACATCATAATAATTATTTAAATTATCCAAGCCGACAACAGATTCACCTCGTTCTAATAACTTTAAAGCAACATGATTACCTATAAACCCAGCTACTCCAGTAATAAGAATAGTCATAATTCTACTCACAAAAAAATTTATATTATATTAAAAGTATTATAGTATATATTTTTACAAATAATTAAAATAAAATTCTATAAATTAAATTTTTGAGGTTAAAGTGGATACTAAAAAGTCTTGTATTATACTCGGAGCTGGGCCATCAATTGGACTTGCTGCTGCTAAAAAGTTTGCATCTGCAGGATTTAATATAGCACTTGCTTCAAGAAATATAAATAATCTAAAAAGTTTAGCAAAAAATAATGACTTAATGAATGTAAATGTAAAAATTTACGAAGTAGATGCTTCTAGTGAAAAACAAGTAATTAATCTAGTCTCTTCAGTTGAACAAGAACTTGGGCCAATAGAGATAGGAATTTATAACCCAAGCAAGTTTGTAAAAAAAAGTATTTTTGATCTAAGCAAAAAAGAAATAGAAGAATCATGGAAAGTTTCTTGTCTTGGCGGTTTTATTTTTGGGAAAGAAGTAGCAAAAAGATTAGTAATCAGAAAAAAAGGAACAATTATTTTTACTGGAGCAACTGCTGGAATGAGAGGAAGTAAAGATTTTGCTGCTTTTGCAATTGGAAAGTTTGGACTTAGAGCTCTAGCACAAAGCATGGCAAGAGAACTTCATCCTCTTGGAATTCACATATTATGGGTAAATATAGACGGAGCGGTCAAAAGAGAAAAAAATGAGTTAAATAATAAAGAAGAAAATTTAATTGACCCAAACGATATTGCAAATTTTTACTTTCAACTTCACTCTCAGCCTAGAAGCGCTTGGTCACATGATGTAGAATTAAGGCCATGGAAGGAGAAATTTTAAAATTTACTTTCTTCTTTTTTCAAATTCTGCTTGTTGCTCAGGGGAGGCTTCCTTTTGGTACTTTAGTTTCCATTCTGAATAAGGCATACCATATATAATTTCTCTCGCTTGATCATAATCAACTTCTTTACCAAAATTTTTTGCTTCCTTCATATACCATTTAGAAACACAGTTTCTACAGAAATCAGCTAATAGCATCAATTCTATATTTTGAACCTCTTTATTATTGTTTAGGTGCTGTAAAAACCTTCTAAACGTTGCAGCTTCTATTTTTGTGTTTTGATCAGTATCTTCACTCATGAGTGCCCCCCCAAATGAAAAAATATGCTATATCTTAGAGAAATAAAAGCTCAAAAGGGAAAAATACTTAACCTTGACGTGCTTTAAATCTAGGATTTTTTTTATTGATAACATAAATCCTACCTCTTCGCCTAACCACTCGGTTATCACGATGTCGTTTTTTTGCTGATTTTAAAGACCTTAAAACCTTCATAATTATATCTACTTCTTAATAAATAGGATTTCGGATTATGAATTTATGAAATCAAATATGTAATGTCAAGAATTAACAATTTTTACTAACAAAATTATACAAAATTCTTGAAATTATCTCTCATATTTAGAACTTTAGTAAAATTACTTTATCTAAAAGTTAATTTAAATTAAATAGTTTAATTACATCATTTCCTTTTTCAACATCTTCAACCTCTAGAATCCATAGATCTGCATCAATTTTTTTTTCTTTTTCAATGAAATCATTGCTTTGAATTATGTCTAATGATTCGCTCTTACCAGCAGACTGCCAACTCAACTTATTTTCATAATCAAATTTTGATCTAAAGAATACAGCTTTATTATCAATACTAGTTATTTTTAAAAGAATAATACCTCTATCAGAATCACCTTTTTTAAGAACTGATACTGGAATAAAATATTTATCTGCTAGCTTAATTAATGCTCGCACAACAAGATATGACTTCAACCTACTATTCAAAATTGACTCAAATTAAATTTTTTCAAATTAATCTATGATAATTAACATCTTATTTACTATTTTTAATTAACCTTTATTTAAAATTTGGGTTATTAAATCATGGTTAATCAAAATAATACAGACAAAATTATAGGAAAAATACTATCTCTCATAGAGTCTGATAATAATATAGATAATTTTAAATCTAAATTTCAGAACTCTTTATTACAAAAAAATGCAAAATTTTTCCTATATCAACTAATCAAGTCTATGAACTTTAAGTCAGTATTAGAGATTGGCACTTACAAGGCTGGCACCACAAAGCTTATTTCAGAGGCGATCACGGAAGAAGGACTTGTAATTACTTTAGAAGCTAACAAGAATAAGCAAGACTATATCAAAGAAGAAATTTTATCTTGGGAAGAAAAATACCAAAAAAATACAATATCTATTACTACAACTTCTAATGATTTTTTTAATGTTAGCAAATTTAATGAGAAGATTTGGTTTGATTTAACTTTTATTGATGGGGATCATACTTATGTTGGTGCTTTGGAGGATTTGTTGAACTCCGCTAGATTTTCAGCTCCTGGAGCAATAATAGTTGTAGATGATGCAGTGCAACCTCCAGTATTTAACGCTGTTAAAGATTTTCTTTATCTCAATAGAGATTGGACAGAAGTTGGTAGAGTATTTGAAGAAAAAAATCAGAATTATATTAAACCGAAACCTTCATTTAATTCTATTCCATTTCTAATCTTGAAAGGGCCAGATTCGCAAAATATAGGTCAAAAAAATTATTCAGTGTTTAGAGAGTTTAAAAATACACTAAATGGATTAAACATCAAATTATCTAAACCTGCTAGTAAGGGAGAGCTCCATACTAGATTTTTAATTAGCCACCTTCAGGGAGGAAAAGATGGCGGAATGGCAATAATTGACGAAACAACACAAATAAATAATGGCGAATTAGAAATTGATGTTACACTTAAAGAAAAATTTTTATCTGATAATAATGATAGTATAAAGGTTGATATTCATTTATTTTTTGATTGCAAAGAAAATCAAAATAATAAATTATTTTTACTCCAGCCACCTGAACTCATAAAATAATTACAAAAATTTAATTTTTCATTCAGATTCCATACAATCGTTTTGGGTTATTTGAAAGAATATTATTCTTATTATATTGATCTAAATCTTCTCTGTTTCGAAAAATACTAATTGCATCAATCTGAGTTGATGGGTCGGTATGACCATAATCTGTTCCAATTATTAAGCTTTTAGAACCTGAATATTTTAAAACCCAAGAAAGATCATCGTCATTTTGACAAGTTGCATAGATATTTGAGTCTCCAAAAAGATCCTCGGAAACTGTTCCTCCAACAGATTCTATTCTTCTAGCAACTTCATTATATACCCATGGCATCCATTGAGAAGCTGATTCAATAAAACCCCAACGAAGTTGAGGAAAGTTTTTTGGTATTTCGCTTAATAGTAGCCACATACAGCCAATAACTGCAGGAACCCTCGTAACTGCAAAACCTTTTGCTCCAATTGTTATAGGAGATTCTCTAAAAAGATCGCAATTAGCTCTATTCCCATTGCCAATATGAACACAGACTGGAATATTCAAATTTTGCGCTTCTTGGTAAATTGGATAAAAGTAAGGATCCGTCATTATGCGGTTTCCTTCAAAAGCTCTCATAAATACTGCTACTGCACCATCTTTTTTTGCTTGTCGAATTTGGATTACAGCTTCATCAATTAACAGAGTTGAAGGTATACAAGCCCATCTAAGTCTCCCGTTCGAGACAGAACAAATATCTCTAAGCCAGGAATTATATGATCTAGAGAGAGCAGCCTCTGCATCTGGGTCACTAGTTAAAGATTGTAGCCACATTGTAGGGAAAATTACTTGTTTATCAATTCCAAGTTCGTTCATATGCTTCAGTCTAAGTTTTATATCTTTCATCTCTCTTGCTGCTTGAGGAGTAATCATATTCCTTCCAGCAACTGCTGACATTTTCTTTATTTCTTGATCTTTAAATCTTCTTATTAAAGCCGGGGCTAAAATTCCATTGATAGTCCAACCTTGTTGAGATTCATTATTATTTTCAGTTAAAATAGGAAAATATTTTTTTTCTGCTGGCTCTAAGTAAGACCAGGTGTCTTCCGTTTCAATAACGTGAGCATCAGCATCAATTACATCAATTTTATTCACATTACATTCCCGTTTAATCCCAATAATGTAATATAATGGAATTGTTAAGAAAACGAAAGTAATAAAAATTGAAATGTTTTGTTTGAAATTAAAGTTTGTTATAATGGTTAAATGGTTAAAAAACTATTCCTTGCCCTTCTGCTAATTTTTTTTGTTACAAATGCAAATGCAGACAATGAAAAAGCACTTCCAATCTACCATGAAAAAGTATATCCAACTGGTGAAGGACCATTTCCGGGAATTATAGTCCTTCATTCGAGTGGAGGATTTCGTGGCTCAAAATCGATAATAGAAAATTTTAGAAGTGATGTTTGGATAAAGGCAGGCTACGCTTGGTATGCTCCTAATTTTTTTGAAAAACATGGC
>MDSW01202793.1_pt1 | contig 22673 bp, 15 predicted proteins | sample 811171 | NCBI WGS metagenome assembly MDSW01 (sample SAMN05326641, study PRJNA326480) | marine metagenome | isolation source: seawater | place: Atlantic Ocean: North West | collected 2012 | reverse complement strand
CGTACTGCGCAGCGATGGGACCAATTGAACCAAACGAACACACGGCAGAGTTGTCTATGAGAGGAATGTTCGTGCCTGTGAGCGTAACCAACGTCCCTCCAATATCACCGCTCGACGATGGCGCGATGCTCGAGACCACCGGAGCAGCTTGTCGAGACAGTGGGTAAGCGCCATCGCCACCCTCGATGGTCAAGCGCGTCGACACTTTTGTCGTCGCGACTGACTCGCACCGGATCAAACTAGAGGAGATTATGTGTGGCGCAACCGCGCTCGTGGCGTCAAATAAACAGTGGAATTGATCGGCATCATCAGCGATAAAGTGCTGCACGGTCAACGTGAATAGCTCACCAGGCATAGTTGACGCGCCAGGAGGGGAAACGCTCAGCAATAGTGGCGTCTCTTTGATCAAATACGAAACGCTCATCGTCTGGCCGCGCGAAATCACGCTCACTGCAGTGTAACCAACGCCAACAGGGTCGAGCGTGCACGCAAACTCGGACGCCCAAGTAGAGTTGAGCGAGAGAGCGATCCCATCGCAAGATGCGCTCGCCAACCAAGCGCCGAGAATAGTCACCGACGCTGGCAACTCCGTGGCACTCAAGCTCGGTGGCAGCGTCTCGGTGATTTCAGAAGTGGACACGTACGTTATGTCTTTGGATGTTGTCGATGATAGGCCATCGGCGTGCACCCTAAACTTCGTACTGGTGCTATCGACCAGATGAGCGGGACTCACACAGTTTGCCGCTGTGCCTGATGACCACTGCGCCGAAACAAGAATCGTGCCGAAGGAACAATATAGAGTGTTGTCGTTTGGCATGTTCGAGCCCGTCACGTACACGACGCTCCCGCCCGAAATAGCAATCCCAGTCGGAGTCACAGAGCTCAGCGTGACGGCAGCGCGTGACGCAAACGTCAGCGCGTTACTCACCAAGTTGCCATTTTGCTTCACACTAGCACTGAACACGGCTGCGGTCGAAATTGGGAGCTCTGTAACGACTAGCGCTGAGCTGACAAAGTGACTCGAAGCGCCGGCGTTAGCTTCAAGAGACAGGTATGCAGAGTCACGCATGTGTGAGCCTGAAGTGTAAATCAACGTGCCACCCGACGTTGGGCCGTTCAGAGGGTAAACAGATGATATCACCGGTGCCCGCGCGTATTCGATGGTTTGCTGATCAATCTCGTCATCGATGATGCTCCCAATGCCGACAGCGGCGAAGCCTTCTTCACCGGCGGGATTCGCGCATTCAACTTCACCAAAGCGGCTAATCGTACCAGCTACCGCAGCACCACTCATCACGCAATCATAGCTATCGCCTACACTGCCAGCCAAACCAAAGAGGCTGATGGCAGTACCACCAGCTAGAGGGCTTGTAGGAGGAATGATGGCGACTACGTCAACACCCGTGCTGTACACGAATGACTGCGCCGTGTCCGCGTACACATTGCCCAGGATAGCGACTTGAATATCAACCGTTTCATCGTAGTACGACGGAGCGGTACACTCCACTTTCTTATCGTGTATAGTTCGTGCTTCGATGTACGAAACCGTACCTATGCGACAGTAGACAACACCGCCGCCCTCAAAACCAGTTCCCGTGACGGTGACGACGGTGCCGCCAGCCAATACTCCTCGTGTCGGACTGACACTACTCATCGTGAGTATGTCGACCACGCTCAGCGACATTACCGTTCGACTCCACACGCCGTCGTCACTCGCGCTACCAAACCCGACTTGTGCATCCGTATTGCCGACGGCGCCCACCAAATGGGAAGCGCACTTGACCAAAGCAGATGACACGAAAGTCGCGTCTACGGCTTTGTCACCAAAGGAGCAGAGTACATTCGCCTCGTCGACAAAGTCTGAGCCTAGCATATAAACGACAGTTGGAATGAAGTTCTGGAGAACGACGGGAATCGAGCCTGACACAATTGGAGACGTGTAGTAAGCAAACGCCGCAGGTTCGCTCACGCGCTCGTCGCTTGCAAAAGTGTACGAGTAAACCTGAACGAAACCCGGTGTCGTGCTACCTGAAACGGTACATGGGTCGAGTAGAACACCACCGACTTTGCACCCTGTACCGCCGCTGTAGACAACCGACCAGACCAGGCTCAGAGATGTTGATCCGACGTTGTTCACGACAGATGGCATGACGGCGCCGAGAATATCGGTTGAGTCGTAAACGAACAACTTATCACCCCAAAATGAATGCGATATACCATCGCGGCGCCCGACACCTACGGGAATACTACCTATCATGTGCGCTGGGGTGACGCACTGTACTTGTGTGGTTGAGTAATAACTTGCCAACACGGATATTGATCCATATCTACAAAGCAAGTCATCTGTATCCTTGAAATTTGCCCCACGAACTCTGACCGCAGTCCCGCCCTCGAGGCCTCCCGTGCTCGGTAAAACGGAGCTAATCTCCGCGAGTGCAGTAAAATACACGCTAGTGATTTCCACACTCGCGCTTGGTGCACTATAAAGATACTCCTCGCCTTCAGTATGCAGAGGAATCTCACATTGAATGAGAGAGGAAGATACAAAGTGAACCGGAGCGGATGCATCCGAGCCGACTCTACATAACGATGCAGTAGAGAGGCTGATACCGCTGAGTGATATCACCGATCCTCCAGATGTGGTGACGTATGTCGGTACGGCAGAAATATTTGCCCCAGTGTACACCACTGTAGTTTCATCGCCAACAACTTCTGTGTACGTGTCTTCGCTGTCTGCGGGATACGCAAATGTCGGGAACGTGGTGCAAGGCTTGAAAGAGTCTATATTTGGCCCGGTCCAAAGTTCAACGCTCGTGCTCGGATGTTGCGAAGCCGGAGAGATGCACGTAACAGTCCTATTGATCGTCAACGTGTCCATCACCGCGCTTACCGTGATTGTGCCGAAATGACATGAATAACCAAACATGTTATTCGGCTCGACGAGATCTTCGTTCCCACTTCCCTGAAGCACGACGGCGACGCCTCCGTATTCAGCCTTGGTAGAATTCCACGTGGTGAAAATTTCTATCGAGCATGGCTCTCGCCAAACTTCGAATGCCCGACTACCGCTGAGAGATCCCGAGTCTCCCCAGGAACGCAAAGACGTGTCGGTCATCCCGACTGTCGAAAAAGCCGGCGTCTCGCACTTCATAAATGCACTGGAAACGACCTCTGAGGGCGCTAACCCGCTCACAGCCGGCACTGTGCCGGTACTTCCGGCCCCAAACGCGCATTTGCTCGATCCGGGCACAAAGTTTGAACCGCTCACTCGCAACACCCCGCCCCCACCTATATCCCATCCGTACGGAAACACTTGCTCGAGCTTCACCGGCTCGTGCAGCGTAAATGTGATCCTATCGCTAGTAAAATCTAATCCATTCATCGAAACCTCGACGTAGGCATATCCTTTACTCAACCGTAGACTCGGTGACACCGTGCACCGCACTAACGTCGAGCTGACGTGCGTGAGCGGCACCACAAAGTCCCCGACTCGACACGCCGACACGTTCGTCGAAAAGAACGACGCGCCGTGCACGTCTACGGTTAAATTATTCTGATTCAACTGCGACGAAGGCCACACTCCCCAATCCGCGGGATCCAGCATCTCCACTCCCGCGTTCGTCGTTCGCGCCACCGACGCGACGAGCGCGACGAGCGCCCACACCCCCCCTCCTCGCGCCGTCGTCGTCCTCGCCCGCCCTCGCGCTCGCCCGTTCAAACGCCGCGACGTCGTCCCCGCGCCCACCCCATCGTCGTCGACCGTTTCGATCGTCCTCGACGTCGTCCCGCGCGACGTTTCCAACGTCCACCACCGCGTCATCGCTCTTTCGCCGCCGTCCCGCGCGTCGTCGACGCTTCGCGCGCGCGTCATCGCGCTCGAATCAATCAATCGCGCCTTCGCGTCGTCGTCGCGTCTCCGCTCGCGTCTCCGCGCGTCGTCGCGCGTCGTCGCGCGTCGCGGCGTTCATCGGCGTTTCGTTCGCGCGTCGCGCGTCGCCGCGTCGTCGTCGACGCGCTCGTCGCGCTCGCGCGCGCGCGTCTGGTCGCGCGCGTCGCCCCGCGGCTCGCAAACGGCCGGACGATCGCGCGGTGCGCGAGGTGCGCACACGAGGACGGGATTCGATAGTTTGCGATGACACGAACGATGGATGGATGCGGCGCGGTGCGATGCCGACGCGCGAGACGGCGACGCGCGGTTGAGCGATGTCGAACGGCGATGACGACGACGCGCGCGCGAACGACGGCGCGGACGACGCGAAGGCGACGGGAGACGCGACGGGAGACGCGAACGCCGGCGACGGGGACAATCGGCGGACGGCGCGAGACGGCGCGCGAGCGACGCGCGAGGGCGACGACGGCGAGGACGCGCGACCGCGAGGGAAGAGGCCGGACATCTCGAACTTGGTGTCGGTGAAGATCGATAACGTGTCGTACGAGCTGCGGGAGGAGGATCTGCGCGAGGCGTTCGAGAAGTTTGGGGACGTCGGGGACGTGTACATTCCGAAGGAGCGCGGGAGCTATCGCGCGCGGGGGTTCGCGTTCGTGAGGTATCACTCGAGAGAACACGCGGAGGCGGCGGTGAGCGCGATGCACGAGACGGAGTTGGGCGGGAGACACATTCGAACCGCCATCGCGGAGCGTGGACGCCCGGAGGGAGGGTACCAAGCGAACAATAACCGCGGTAGATACGAAGCCAGACGGCCGTACGACGACGATCGAAGAAGGGACGATTACAGAGACCGTCGCAGAGACAGCGACGGGTACCGCAGAGACGATTATCGCAGAGACGATTATCGCAGAGACGATTATCGCAGAGACGATTATCGCAGAGATGATTATCGCAGAGACGACTACAGAGACCGTCGCGACGACTACAGAGATCGACGCGACGATTACAGAGATCGACGACGAGACGATTACAGAGACCGACGAGACGATAGCAGACGGAGCGGTTACTCGGGTCACGATGACCGACGTGGCTACGACGACCATCGAGGACGTGACGATAGATACGACGGGCGTCGGGACTCTCGCTCGGCTCCGCCGCCGCCGTCGCGCGAATGATTCCTTATCGCGCACTAAATCTACTCAAATAATCAATAAAATCAAACAAGTTGCTAATTTCTTTTCCCAAACTTTGCTTGCAAAGCCGCGAGACTCGAGGCAGACGAATCAGTCGCGGGCGTTGCTGGTTTTGAGTCTGATGGCGTGGCGCTGGGCAAAAAGCTTTGTTTTTTGCCCTTCTTCTTCTTTGACACCGTCTTCTTGCCCGTGCTCGCCGACCCAGTGATTTCCACGGTGTGCGCTGGAGCCAATATTCTCTGTGCTCCAGCTTGAACTGTGAGCAAACCATCTTCGTCGTCGATGACTTTGCCTCGGAACCCCGACTTTTTGACGACGACGACGTCTCCGACGGTGGCTTGCATATCATCCTCTGAGAGCTCAAAGTCTCCGAAGGAGCTTTTCGTGTTCCCAGTCGGGGTCGGTTTTGACACGCGAGCAGACGATGCGAGTAAGTCATCTGCGCGTCTTGCGGCTTGGGATGCGCCACGAACCTTTTTAATCTTCATCTTTGGCGGCGCCGTGGTCGCAACGAAGGCCTGCGACACGTCTTCGAGGCCCACCTTCACTTGCATGATCCCAGCCTGAACTGTCACCGTCGATCCGTCAACGGAAACAACTTTACCGCTCATGCCTGTCGACGCTATTTTCACATCTTCTCCGGAGGAAGGAATCCAGTTCGCGAGAAGTGCATCCTGCTCCGCTTTCAGTTGCTCCTCTGCCTCTCTCGCCAATCGCGCGGCGCGCTCGCGATCCGTCTCACCCGACGCTGCTGCGGAAATCTTGGACGGTGCGATGGCGTTTTTCTGCTTTTCTACTCTCGCTACTTCCGCAACTCGTGCCTTCGCATCTCGCATCATTGTCATTACCGTACTCGCTTGCGCATATGCGGCAGCCTCTCTCGCAGAGCGAATGAAGCCCATCGCGTTTTCGACTCGTGGCAAAGTGGCATCGATTTCATCAAGCATACCGATTGCGGTCGCAATATCCGCGTCTGCATCGCGGCGTGCGGTTTCAAGTTTAGATATTGTATCATCTAAGCTCACCAAACCTTCTCCAAGTAATTCTCGAGCTTCGTGAACGACGTCCGCATCCAATTTATATCTCGTAGCGATTTGCAGCGCGCTTGAACGCCCGGGCACTCCCCACAAGAGCTTGTAAGTTGGTCGTAAGTCTGCTTCATCGAATTCGACAGCAGCGTTTTCGAACTCCTCGTGTTCGTACTTGAGCGCTTTCAACTGCCCGTGATGCGTCGTCGCAAAAGTGAGGCAAGCGCCCAGTTGGCCGGGAATAATTCCAGCGAGCGCTTTGAGCAACGCATAACCAATCGCGGCGCCTTCAGCTGGTGACGTGCCCGTACCGACCTCGTCCATCAACACGAGTGATTCTGGCGTGCTCTGCTCGAGAATTGCTTGAGCTCGAGTGAGACGCCCACTAAAAGTACTGAGACTCGTCAAAAGGCTTTGATCGTCACCGATATCCACGAGCACCTTGTCAAAGAATGGAATGACGGCGCGCTCTGCAGGGATGAATATCCCGGATTTCGCCATGAGCGCGGCGAGGCCTACGGCCTTCATCGCCGCTGTTTTACCACCAGTGTTTGGACCTGTAATGACGACGACCTTTGTTCGCTTAGATGCGAAAATATCTACAGGAATAGGTCCCTTAAGCTTTGGCGCGCCATCTTCTTCGACTTCGTCAAAATCGTCAAAGAAATCATCAAAAATAGCATCTTTCGTGGTTGAAGATTTGATGGACCCTCGCGTCGCGACTTTGTACCCCGTTGAACTACTGCCTCGTGAATTTTGCGACTCCACGGCTTCTGCAGCGGCCTGGCGCCTCTCCGCGGCGGCTTCGATGGCTTGAGATGCCAATACGGGCTGTCGCAAACCGACAAGCTCGAGGAGTAAAGAAGATTTTTCTATCGGTGGTTTCTTCGTCTGTTCTCGCGCTTCATCGAATCCTTCGTCGTCTTGCTCTTCAATGTCCTCATCTTCATCTTCATCTTCATCTTCATCTTCATCTTCATAAGCTTCGTAGAAGCCGTCATCGTCATCAGCAAAGACAGAAAACTCGGGGCGCACACCGTTGAGAGCTTGACTGTATCTGCACTTGGCCGCGATGACGTCCAACTTGATGACGATTTCTAAACACGCGAACAACTCCTCCACCACGAGCGCGATGTCGTTCGATAGTTCGCGCTTGATGGCGTCTATCGCACTCTTTTCCGCGTCCACGGCTTGTGCTAGCTCTCTATTCAACGTCACAATCCCCGGCGGCTCGATGAGCACAAGCGCGCCACCAGCCATCGTACCGACGACGAGCACGTCAGGCGGCGCCGGCGCCGGGATAGCGAGCACCATACGACCTTGGTGCGTTGTTGGCGTTCCTTTTCCTTGCATTGCCTTCTTAAGCTTTCCTTCCGCCGCTCCCTTTTGCGCTCGCGCGCGACGCAGTTCCGGACTCGCATTGTCGCGAAATTCGCCCGTCTCCTCCACCGCGCCTCGAATCTTCTCCGCTAGTTCGGAGTGCGTGATCATCTCGCCCGAAATCGCACGCAACGGTACCAAGGCCCGCGGTCGTCGCCCACTCTCCGTCACGCCTTCTATGGATGTCTTCAATCTCTTCGCGCTCTCCAAGAACGCCGCCGTCGCCGCGAGTTCGTCCCCGCCCAGCGGCGACCCTTGCCTCGTTTTATAAAATCCTCGTCGCACCTCCGCCGTGAGCATGCCTCCGAACTCGAGCGATACGCCGTGTTTACTCTCCATCGCCATCGCCGCTTCGGTCTCATCCAGCGCCTTCCGCGCCTCTCTCGACGTCGTCGACGCCTCCAGCGTCTCGCACGCCGCCTTCCCCAGCGCCGTCGACGCGCGCTTCGCCAAGAACATTCGCGCGTCGTCCCATCCCGCCGAAGCTAGCGACTTTTCCAGCAAGTCTCGTCGCACCGCGTCCGCGTCCTTCCGCGACGGCCCGAACGACGCTTTCCGCGCCGACGTCACGACCGCGCCGGCCGAGTCCGAGTCGTCTTCTTTATCCGCGTCCGCGCGCGCGCGCGTCGCCGCGCCGCGCGTTCGACGCCCGACGCGCGTCGTCGCGCGACCTCCGTCGACGCGCGCGCGCGGCGCGACGACGCGTCCCGATGCCGTCGCCATCGCGGCGTCGCGCTGTGTCGGCTTCACATCGCCATCTCTGCGTGCGCTCGATGACGCCACCGTCCTCACTGACGCGCGCGATGCCGGACGAGCGCCCCGCGAGCGCGGGCACGCACGCGATGACGAGCGCGCAGGCGTCGTCGCGGATCGTCGTGCGACCCGGGTACTCGCAGATGGATTGGTTGCGACGCACCAAGCGCGAGCGCGTGGACGGCGGTGACGCGGACGCGAAACCGCTGGACGCGTCGCGCGTGATCTCGCTCGAGGAGCTCGCGACGCACGCGACGGTGAATGATTGTTGGATCGGGTTGCGCGGGAAGGTGTATAACTTGACGGCGTACGTGGAGTATCACCCGGGCGGCGCGGCGGTGCTGGAGGAGGCGTTCGGGAAGGACGCCACGGCGCTGTTCGACAAGTATCACAAGTACGTGAATGGGGAGTACATCATGCGAGCGACGCGCGTGGGGGTGATGCCGGGATACGTGGGCGATAGCGACAGCGATTAGCGGACGAATTGATGAAGTGTACAGTAGACTAATTTATTCTCAGACTCGGGCGACGGCGACGGCGCGTCGCGCGCGCGCGCCGCGTCGGCGCGCCGTGGTTTCATCATCGCCCGCGCTGATCTTTGGGTAAGTACACGTCGTCGTGGAGTGCTTTGTCGTACGCGTCGATGCGCGGAAGTCGCGCGAGGTCCTCGCGGTCACCAGCTAAATAGTAATACGCCTCCTGCGTCGACCGCGGTTCCTCGCGGCGCTCCACCTCTATTGTTTCTCGCGTATACATGCCGGTCGACACCTCCTCGAGTTCGTCCAAAAGTGTCAACGTGTCATCGTCGACGGAATACAGTTCGCCGTCGATCACGCGCGCGTCATCCGTCGTCGATTTGACGAGGTATGGATACCCAGCGTCGGCCAGGAGCATCACGTGCTGCGCGCGTTTCGTGCGCACTTCACCCATGAAGCGCGCGTTGCCGCGCTCGAGAAGGCGATGGTTGTACAAGCCTCGCTTGAGCGTGCCGTAGACGAACACGTTGTGCGCGCCCGAGGTCGACGGCGACATGCGAGGCGAGAGATGAAGACGCGTCGCGTCCAACTACTTTTACAAGTCGTCTTTGCTTACTTTTCAATTACAATTTCTCTTCACTTTCTCTTTAAGAGCTTGATTGCGTTCATATACGCCGGTGTTGTCGGCGGTTGCACCGGTTTTAGTCTGACTTTGGTGTCATCCAACGCATAGCTCTGATCGGCGTCGTATCCCGACAAATCGCCGCACGCCAAAAACGGCACGAGCACATTGTTCGGCCAGGACTTGGTTCCCACGGCCGCGCCCTCGTCTCCAGCGGCGTGAGACGTCGCACGCGCTTCTAAAATACGAGTCAATTGATGTGGTTCGAATCCCTCTGGAGGGGAGTAACCCTGACACACTATGAATGCTTCTGCGAGCGGTGCAAAACGAGACATGGTTAGTTTCTCCAAAACGTGCGCGCGGCTCCATCATCGTCGTACCTATGCTAGAATTCCGGCTACTTTTCGGCTTGGCGCACGTGACTTCGGGGAAGAAAATTTTCAGTTGTGAGTAGAGCAAACTGATGTCTTTCCCCCGAAATATCTTCGCTATGAACGTTCCGCCTGGTTTCAATATGTGCGTCGCCACCGTCAAGCCGGCGAGTATGAGCTGCGCCTGCATAAACTCATCCAAATCGTGCAAACCCGTGACGTCGGGCGCTCCATCGCCGACGATCAAATCCGCGTGTTTCCCATCGAAATGCGACAGGACCTCGCGCACTTTGTCCATCGACGTGATATCGCCCTGTATCGTCGTCACGCCCTCGATCGGCGCCATCGGTTGCAAGTCGATGGCGACAATCTTCGGCAGCTCTTCCTCCTCGACCCCTCGCGCCAACGCGGGTAGGTACAACTTTCGACTCAAAACCTGCGACCACGACCCGGGCGCCGCGCACAGATCCACGACGTGTCGCACGTCTCGAAAAATATCGAACGACTCGTCAATTTGCAGCAACTTGAACGCCGACCTCGCGCGCCATCCCTCCTCTTTCGCCTTGCGGTAGTATATATCGCGCTTATCCTTGCTCGACTTCCCCATCGCGCGCGCCGCGCCGCGCGCGATCGATCGGTCGCGTCGCGTCGCGTCGCGTCGCGTCGCGCGCTGGCGTAAAAGCGTCGCCGCCGCCGCCGACGGCGCGACGCGACTCGGCAGAGGACGACGCGCGCGATCGACGCACGGACCGCGCGCGCGCGAGCGAGGGAGCCGCGCGATCGGTAATCGTCCGCGCGGTGCGCGACGGTCGAAGCGCACGCGACGCGCGCGAGGAGGCGCGGGGACGACCGCGTCGATTGCGACTCGACCGAGTGGTGCCATCGAACGCGCGCGCGATGCGGAAGAAAGTGGACGCGCGCATACGCACGCTCGTGGAGAATGGGGTGAAGAACAACGAACGCACGATGTTCGTGCTCGTGGGCGATCGAGGACGAGATCAAATCGTCAACTTGCATTACATGCTGAGTAAAGCGGTGGTGAAGTCGAGGCCGAACGTGCTGTGGTGCTATAAGAAGGATTTGTACCTGTCTTCGCATAAAAAGAAACGAGCGAAACAGATCAAGAAGATGCAAAACTCTGGCTTGATGGATTCGGAGAACGAGGATCCGTTCTCACTGTTCGTGGCGTCGACGAATATTCGGTACTGTTATTACGCGGATACGCAGAAAATTTTGGGGAACACGTACGGGATGGCAGTGTTGCAAGATTTCGAGGCGCTGACACCGAACTTACTGGCACGAACGATCGAGACCGTGGAGGGTGGAGGGTTGATTGTGCTGCTGTTGTCGAACATGGAAAGCTTGACGCAGCTGTATAACATGACGATGGACGTGCACTCGCGTTTTCGCACAGAGGGCCACCAAGACGTGGTCGCTAGATTTAATGAGCGATTCACGTTGAGTTTAGGGGCGTGTCAGACGTGCATCATGATGGATGATGAGTTGAATATTTTGCCAACGAGTTCGCATATTAGAGGCATAGAACCAGTTGAAGAAAAGCATGCGGGAGAGGCCCAAGAGCTTACCGATCTGAAGGAGAGCATGGAGGAAGTTGAGCCGGCTGGCCCGCTTGTGAAGTGCTGTAAGACTATGGATCAAGCCAAAGCAGTGGTGACGTTTCTCGACGCTGCGAGTGAGAAGACCCTCCGATCAACAGTTGCGCTCACCGCCGCGCGCGGTCGCGGTAAATCTGCTGCCATGGGTATAGCTGTCGCAGGAGCCGTCGAAATGGGTTATGCAAACATTTTTGTCACTTCTCCCAGTCCTGAAAACTTGAAGACATTCTTTGAATTCATTCTCAAAGGCTTCGATGCGCTTGGATACAAAGAGCACTTGGATTACGATCTCGTAGAGTCCACCAACCCCGCGTTTGGAAAGTGTATTGTGCGTGTCAACGTCACGAGACGTCATCGACAAACGATTCAGTACATTTTGCCTCAACACGCAGAGCGTGCGACGCAAGCCGAGTTACTCGTCATCGATGAAGCAGCCGCCATTCCGCTGCCTACGGTAAAAGCGTTGCTCGGGCCGTATCTCGTGTTCCTTTGTTCTACAATCAACGGTTACGAAGGCACAGGGAGGGCGTTGAGCATCAAACTCATCGGTAATTTGCGAAGGGAAGCGGCAACGTCACAACAGGCGAACAAGGATGGGAAGCTGGCGACAGGTGGATCTCGATTGCTCAGAGAAGTAGCTCTTGCTGAACCTGTTCGTTACGCTGCTGGAGATAGGATCGAAAAATGGTTGAATGATTTGTTGTGTCTCGATGCGGCGGATGCATTAACGCCGCTCATCCACGCGCTGCCTCCGCCCAGTGCATGCGAACTTTATGAGGTGTCGCGTGATACCTTATTCAGTGCGCACGCCGCAAGCGAGCAGTTCTTAAAGAAAATGATGGCACTATATGTTTCTAGTCACTACCGCAACACGCCGAACGATTTGCAGCTCATGTCTGATGCGCCGGCTCACCGCCTCTTTGTTCTCTTGGCGCCGGTGGATGAAACACGAAACATGTTGCCAGAGATTCTTTGCGTCATTCAGGTAGCTTTAGAGGGTGCGATCTCGCAGAAGAGTGCGCACGCAACACTGGCTGCGGGGTTATCTCCACAAGGTGACCTCATTCCGTGGACCATGGCATCGCAATTTCAGGATGAAGGCTTTCCTTCCTTCACGGGGGTGCGCATTGTTCGCATCGCCGTGCATCCGGACTTGCCTCGTCAAGGTTACGGTTCTCGTGCGTTGCAGCTCATCCACGATTATTACGAAGGAAAATTGGCTGATTTACGCGAAGAAGAAGTGTCGAACATCGACGCCAAGACGAATACTGAGCACTGGCAGCACACAGGCAAGCTCACAGAGGAGACACTCAAGCCTCGCGAGAATTTGCCGCCGCTTTTGACAAACCTCTCAGAGCGCAAGCCAGAGAGGGTGAACTGGATCGGCACCGCATTCGGACTCACGTCCGAACTTTACAGCTACTGGAGCAAGGGTGGCTATAAGCCTGTGTACCTGAGACAAACGTCAAGCGAGACTACGGGCGAACACTCGTGCATCATGTTACGCCCTTGCTTTCCAGTTGGCGAGGAGGAAAGCCCGGATGGTCACTGGGTGGATGCGTTCTACGAAGATTTCCGCGTGAGATTCACTTCTTTGATGGGATCTGCTTTTAGAGACCTTGCTCCAGGTCTATGTTTGTCTTTGATGGCGCCAAAGCTAAACTGGGACGAAAAACAAGGCGCGGGGCGCGACTCCGTCTTGAAGGCGGACAATGAGATTTTGAGCCCGCACGATTTACGACGCATCCAGAAATACTCAGCCGCTTTGGTGGACCATCATTTGATTGGTGATTTGGTCCCCCCACTCGCGCGCGCATACTTTGCAAAACGCATTCCCGTGACGCTTTCGTACACGCAAGCTGTGATTTTGCTCATCCTTGGTCTGCAACTGAAGACCATCGACGACGGCATGAAAACTTTGGACTTGCCCGGACAACAAATAATGGCATTATTCAACAAAGCTATTCGTCGGATACACGGCTCACTTCTCAAGGCACGCGAAGCCGATATCGAGAACTCGCTGCGTTCTGTGAGTATGCCAGATTTGAGACCCCATGCGGTTGGATTAGATGAAGAATTAGATGAAGGGTACGTCGACTTCAACTTTTTTTCGCGTTCGCCCGACTCGTGTCTCGCTCCAAAGATGATGGAAGTGATCGAAAACAATATAGTTCCAGAATTTCACGCTCTTTGGCGCCACCGTTTAGGCGGGGTTATAAGTCATAGAGTTCTATGTTGGTAACTAAGCTCAACAGGCCTGATCCATCACTTTGGAGCGCACTTCAAGACTGGAGACGACCGAGCAAGGCGATGACCGCACGACTGACCTAACATTACTTTTTTGATGACAGTGCCGCCGCGGTGAACGCCGAAATGGCCGCCAAGCGTAAAGAACTCTTAGAGGTGCGTCCTTTTCGCGACCCACTCGTGCGCGATACCACCTCGTTCGGCGATGACGAATCGAATATCAACCAGGTAGCAGAACATCTCCATGTTGAGAAAAATATCGCTGCGTTCTTACCGAGCCGAGCGAGGTGGTTTCTGCGCGAATCGGTTTCTCGCGACGCGGTCGTAATTCAAACACTGACCCCGAACTGTTTTTATCACTTTAATAGGATGCTGCACTCGAGCGATTCGCCATCGCTGGTACGGACGAAGAGTGGGCCGGTGCTCTGAAAGGCGCGGCCAATCGCTCCAACAAACTGCTTAGCGTGAAGAGAAAAGCCGGTTCCAAGGACAAACACGCGTTCACGCCGTCGAAGCCAAACACCGACAAGTCTTCCGAAGTCAAGGATAACAAGAGCGAAAAGAAGCACAAGAAGGATAAAAAGTTCAAAAAAGCGTCATCTTCCAAACGCTTGAAAGGAACGTGAGACAGGACGAGATTTTAATACGTAGAAACCCGTTCAGAAACACGCCACTTCGCGCCGTGAGTCATCATGTTACGCATGGCGACGCTCGCCTTATCCGTCGTCGCCAGTACCGCGAATCGCGCGAGTGCTTTTCGATCGTCACCGACGCCGCTCGTCGTCCGCGCGCGCCGATGCGTCGCATCGCCGCGACTAAACGTCGGATACAGTTGCGACGGACCGAAGGCGTTGCACGGAGACGACGACGCGGGAGCCGTACAGTGGGAGGTGCACGAAGTGAAAGGGGACGGTCGATGCTTGTTTCGTTCAGTTTCTGTCGCACGGGCGCTGTCAAAGAGCGGTCGACGTCAGAGTGAAGTCGACGAGCTTGCGAGCGCCGACGAATTGCGCGCAGCGGCGGTAAATGAGCTCCTCGAACGACGCGAGGAGACAGAGTGGTTCATCGAAGGCGATTTCGATGATTACGTCGCGCGCATGCAGCAGCCGATGGCGTGGGGAGGTGAACCAGAGATTATTATGCTCACGCATGTGCTCGCGAGCCCGATAAGCGTGTATATGGCCGAAGGCGTGGGCATGCGTTCCATAGGGGTGTACGGCGAAGACTATGCGGATAGCGCTCAGTACGACGATTTGGCGGTGTTGTTCCATGGCGCTGGACATTACGAGGCGCTTCGCGTGTTCGGGAGGGCGTGATGCGATGGATTGTCGAAACGCATCTTTTCGCGCCAAAGGTGAATGTTGAATGTTTGTAATACTATTATCTAAACCGTGACTTTGTCGCACGGCACGCAGAATGACTTTTGAATGTCGGTCAACTTTGAACGATCTCGCGCGCAACAAGATTTCGAGCACGCGCCGACGCTTTCTTCTCCCATCATGAACACGGGATTGCGCTCGCACTCGTGACCTTGCGCCCAGACGGGGCACAATTCTGTTTCATCCGTGCAAGTCGGCGTTTTAGCCGTGCCAGTTTCGAACGGATTTTCGTGAATCCACTTCGTCGCTGTGTATTTCGTGCCCCCAAGCGTCGGACACGACGCGTGATTGGCGAATGGATCATTCGTACCGTTGATGTGAAACGAAAAGAACAACACGGCTTCGCCTTTCTTCGGTATCACGCTGAAACCGTTTCCATCGTTCCAACCACACTCGCTCAGCTTATCTTTGTTTGCTAAAAATGCTGCTTTTGTCTCCGGGAGCGGCGTTCCTTGTGGAAAAGACGTCTCACCACCGGATGTTGGCTCTCGTAGAAACATCAACACCGTCGCGATGCGCTTGCCTCCGTTCTCACTAATAATCCCATCGTGATGCGCCACGTATTCTTGTCCATCCCGATATCTCAGTAACTGTAACTGTTCTTGATGCTCCCACGGAATTCCACTGTATTTAGCCACGCGATCTTCCACCCTTTGCAGCGTCTCTGTCAACCGCCGCGTCACAAACGTCCCAAACGACGTGCGCGCCGTCGACACCGCCCCCGACTCATCGGAGTTCACCACCGTCGATCGCTCTAATTTTTTCTCCCCGAGCTCGATCAAATGCTCACACTCTTCGTCGCTGAGAAAGTTTTTAAGCAAAAACACCCTCGGCGACCAGCTCAGCGTCTCCACTACTTTCGACCTTTCGACGTCGTCTTCGTCGCCGCCGCCGCCGCTCGTGCTCGTCCGCGGCGCTTCTTCCCCGGACGTCGTCGTCGTCGTCGCGAACGTCGTCATCGACGACGACGACGACGCATCGTCGTCATCGACGCTCGCGCGTCCCGCACCGGCGCCGTCCGCGACGTCCGGCGCGGGCGGTCGCGCGACTTCGCCGAGCCATCCGATGAGACGCTGGTCATCGTCGACGACGACGTCCCCGTCATCCGCGCGACCGCGCGACGCGAGCGCGGCGATGACGCACGCGACGAGCGCCGCGCCACCGATCCGTCGCGCGCGTCGTCCGCTCGCGCGCGTCGTTCGCATCGTCGCGCTCTGCGGTGTCGACATCAATCAATCAATCAAATCAATCAGTCATTCATTCATCATCGCGTCGTCGAGCCGCTCGGGACACCGACGCGCGCGGATCGATGGGGTGCGCGTCGTCCAAGGCGGTCGACGGCGCGCCGTTGGGTTCGGAACCGTCGACGGCGACGCGCGCGGACGGCGATGTGGCGCGGCGAGAGACGCCGGAGGCGTCGTCACCGAACGCGCGCGCGGTTGCGAACGCGAACGCGAACGCGAACGCGAAACCGACGCGGTTCGAGGACGCGTACGAACTCCTGGACGAGATGTCGAGCGGAGGGTTTAGTTTGGTGCATCGCGCGCGATCGCGCGTCGACGGACAGGTGCGAGCGGTGAAGGTGATTCGCATCAGGGACGAGGAGAGCGTGGACGAGCGCGAGGACGAGACGGGGAGCGAACGGAGCGACGAGAGCGGGGAGAGTAGTGGGACGCGATTCGGGAGCGATGAAGAAGATGATGACGAGGATGTGAGTTCTGTGAGCTCCAAGAATGTCGTGAGACAACCGAAGCGGAGCATGCGGTTACGAGAGGCGCGCGCGGAGTACGAGCTCGCGCTAGAGGCGGAACATTCGAGCGTGGTAAAGGTGTACGATTTTTATTACGATGCGCCGAGCGCGTACGTGGTGATGGAGTTGTTAGAGGGTGAAGAATTATTGGATGATTTGCTCGCGCGAGGTGAATACGAAGAAGAAGACGCTAGGGTTCTCATGCGACAAATTTTACAAGCGTTGCGAGCGTGTCACGCAAAACACATCGTGCACAGAGACGTAAAGCTGGAGAACATGTCTTTCGCACGCAAGGGCGATCTGAATTCATTGCGACTGGTAGATTTCGGGCTTGCACAGAGATTAGGAGACGGGAGTAACAAGTGCCAGTGCAATTGTGGCTCGTCTTCATACGTCGCGCCGGAAATTTTGGGCAGTAAAAATTATAACGCCGCCGTGGACATGTGGTCGGCGGGCGTCATAATGTACCTCCTTTTGTGCGGCGAGTTACCGTTTTACGTCGAAGATGAAAACGATGAGCAGCAACTTTTTACGCAAATTAGTCTTCGACGCATCGCGCCGATGTCGTGTGACGTATCGGACGAGGCGTTGGATCTCATCGATCGCTTGCTTATCATCGATCCCGCAAAGCGGTTGACGGCGGAAGAAGCCTTGTTGCATCCATGGTTCAAAGGGAACGATACCGTGCATCAGGACGATCTAGGACGATTTCGACTGGCTCGATATATCAGGAAGCAACCGAAAGGAACATTCAAAGAGCGGACGTACGCCAAAGGTGAAGTTTTGTGTAATCGAGGCGATAGAGCACACGAACTTTTCGTCATACAATCAGGAGTGTGTGAAGAATACATCGAGAGTGCGGAGGGAATCAAGCAGCGAGTGAAGCGGCATTACGTTCATGACTATGTTGGAGATCGTGGATTATACATCCCAGCTGGTGTAGTGGTGCACAACGATGAAAACGAAGACGAAGAGGATGTCTCCGCGCCTTGCGCACAATTTGTACAATTGGCGCGGCGCGTATCAACGCTCATTCGAATCAAAAATATTTGGCTTCGTGGACGAAGGCAAGTGAGCCTGAGGGCACTCACTGAGACAATCGTCACCATCGTCACGAGCGCGCAGCTCCGCCAAATAGTCGCCGAAGATTACGGCGTATACGACGAAGTCATGTTGCAACGGGCAGATTGAGCTTACAATATCTATACATTAGCTACCTAGACTTCCTAGACTTTTCTAGAATATAGGCTACAGTTACTAGCGTTACCGTACATCCTGTACATCTTTTTTTTGCTGTATGCTCACGCGTTGGCACGAAGCGTTCGTCTTTCGAACGCTCCAGTGAGCATTCCGCATGCGGCGTTTGTGTCCAAGCCACGCGTGCGTCGTATGGTATGCGTCACACCGCCCTCTAACTGCGCACAGAATCGATGAATGGCGTTTCCGGATGGCCTTGTGTGATTAATACCATCGATGTTATTCCAAGGAATGATGTTGACGTGTGCGCCGGTACCAAACTTCCGTTTTAACATTCGGCTCAGCGCTTTTGCTTGAGATGGGGAATCGTTGACGCCGGCGAGCAAGGTGTACTCGAACGTCACGCGTCTCCCTGTCTCCTTAAAGTAAGCGCGTGCGTCATTCAATAAGTCCTCCATTGGATAGTACTTCGCGGATGGCACTATTTTTTCCCGCGTGTGTTGATCAGGGGCGTGCAAAGAGATTGCAAGCGTGATTGCGAGCTTTTCCTTCGCCAGTTTCTTCAACGAATTCGGGATGCCAACGGTTGAAACTGTTATGTGCCGTCCACCAATCCCAACATCTTCGTTCAGGCACCTTATCGCTTGAACCACGGATTTGATATTCAGCATCGGTTCACCCATGCCCATAAAGACCACCTGCGAGACGCGTTTACCGTACAGCTCCTCGAGTTCGATCACCTGAGCCGTGATTTCCGCCGGCGTCAAATTTCGCTTGTATCCTTGCATCCCTGTCGCGCAAAACGTGCACTTCATCGCGCATCCGACTTGACTGCTCACACACGCCGTCAACCGATTCTTATCCCATCCCTGCACGCTTTTGAACACCTCAGATGCGTTCTCTACCTCCACCTCAGCCTCCGCGCTCGCGCGCCAACAACTCGCGTCTGGAATCCCCACCGCCTCGATCACCTCTCGCTCGCCCACGCGCAAGGAGACCTTCCCAGTGCCGCACCCACTCACGCTCGCCGACTCCACCGCCAATCTTCCGGTTCGATACCCCCCCGCGACGAGCGCGTCCCGCATTTCACGCGGTATCAGCGAGAAATCTTCAATCCTTCGACACCGCCGCGCGCCGTACAGGTGTTCGCGAATCTGCGTCGCTCGATACAAAGGTTGCCCGCACTCGTCGACGACGATCGATTTAAGCGCGCGCGCGGACATTCCGAGCAAATCCTTCGCGACGGCGCGCGCGGTGGCCGCCGCCATCGCGTCGTGGAGCGCGCGCGAGTGCGGCGTCGCACTTACTCGCACGCGCGCGACGACGACGCGCGGGCGAGGTCGATGGCGACGACGACGACGGCGACGACGACGAGCATGAAAATCACGCCCACGTACGTCTCGCCGTTCGCCGCGAACGACGCCGCGACGACACCTGTACCGGTGACGAAACCGGCGGCGGCGAAACCGGCGGCGAAACCGACGACGACGGAAGCGAAAGCGAAGGCGAAACCGACGGAAGCGAAGCCGAAACCGACGGGTGCTAAACCGTCGAACGCGAACGCGAACGCGAACGCGAACGCGAACGGGACGCGCGCACCGTCGAACGCGGGGATGGGGAAGAAGAAGCGCAAGCGTAAAGACAAGGATGGTCAAGCCGCCGGCGCGGAGGCGAAGAAGAAGTTGTTCACGAAGAAGGATTGGACGTGTGCGTGTGGATTTCTGAATTATTCGAAAAATAAGCTGGCGTGTCATAAGTGCAAAGCCGCGAGACCGGCTCGGGTGGGTAGGAACGCGGCGGAGGATTACCTGTCGCGGTGGGCGGTGATGGAGACTACCGAAGTCAATGCCATCCACCATCAATTTTTGCTGAAGCAAGTCGGGATCGATAACGAGCTCCGGGATGAGTTTTTTGATTTCTTCGTTGAGTATTGCGGTAGTTTGCCGGACAGTCGTCGAAGGAAGATCGTTTCGGGGGCGAAAAAGGTCCGGGCACGTTTGGACGCGATTTTGCAAGCGTGCGACAATAGAAAAGGCGCCGCGAGCGAGAGCGATGAGGGCGAAGACGAAGACAAGGCGCCGGTCACGGCGAATGTAGCACAAACAAAAAAACGCGGCAATCGAGGGAAAAAGGGCCGAGGCAAGCAAGCTGCCAAGGCTTCTCCAACGCCCGCAATGTAGTATAGCAGTTGAATTCGAAGTTAATTCAGTTAAATCTAACGCTAACAGTCGCTAAAAACTACCACCCACCGAGATCAATACTTCCTCTCGGTGTCGTCAAAGGTGATTTCGCGGGTGAGTTCTTCGAGAGGAGGATGACAGCGCGTTGTCGTGCCTTTCGACAGCTCTCCAACAGCTCGCTCATCGGGGTGTTGCCGAGCACGGGCGTGTGCATGGGCGTCCGAGGAGTGCTCCCTATATCCGGAGTCATCGCCAGCTGCGAAAACGCGTGTGATTCAGGCGTCGCTTGTTTCAAAGCTTCGTTTTCTCCATGGAGAACGTTCACTAACATTTCCAACTGTGCGATCCTCTCCGTCGCTGCGTCCAACTGTCTCTTAAGCTTGAGCTCAGCTTCGGTGGATTTTTCAAAGTTAACTGCAACTCTGTTCCGAATGCTTCTGGCCCGATTGGCATACTTGAGCGTGTTTAGCGTCTCGTCCGCGTTCGTGTCGGCTGGTGATACGCAAGCAAACATCACCGTTCGACTGTTACCTCCGAGCGAATCTTGCAGTAACCTCGTGAGCTTTGAATCTCGGTACGGCACGTGACCCCACTCGCGCCTATTCGCATCCGTCAACGCAGATATGCAGTTTGAAAGCGCGAGCAACCCCATATTAATCTGTACGCCTTCTTTGAAACGTTGACCTCTACTTTCATTGAGTGTCACGCGCTCAGAGCCGGCGAGATCCACCAGGTGAAGTTTTGCCAGTGTCGCCTTGGCATCGCCAACTTTTGTCTCGACGTTTATTGTCAATATCGCGTGTGAGCGACTCGACCGCACATTCATCGTACTCTCCGCCGTTGCTCTGCGAAGAATACCTTCCTCTAGCACGTCTAAACAACCTTGAACATCGCTCACTTGTACGATTCGAGCTCCGTTCAAGTACACACCTCCCTCTTTGGGATTTTCCCGAATCGTCACCGCCGTCGCCGTCGCCGTCGCTTCTGGATCCTCACTATCGAGCAATAAATCCCGAATTTCGTCCTTATAAATCTCTATGAACGAAGTACACACCTTAACCGTCGTCATCGCCTCGCAGTCGGCGATGCTCGCGAAGATCGTGTCAAAAACTCTTCGAGCCATGCCCGCGCCGGCGTTGTCGCCACCCATGCCCATCGTGTGCGTCTTCCCCGAACCCGTCTGTCCGTACGCCATGACGCTCCCATTATACCCTTGCAATACCCCACCCACTATTTCTTTTACGTGCGCGTCGTACGTCACCGCCAGCTCGTCTTCGTTTCCTCTCGAGACGCCGTCGTACGTAAACTGATGCCCGCTCTTCGTCGCCACGCTGTCCTCGGCGATGACCAGAGCCTCGCTCGATCCCAACGCGAGTTCGCGCGCTATGAGCGGTCGAACGACAGCGATGACTTTGACGCAATCACTCGTCGCGCTTCGCGTGGACATCGCGCTCGGCGACGACGAACGCTGCGACGCGGCATCGCCAGCCGTCGGTCGCGACGCGCGTCTCGGCGTCCTCGGCGCGCTCGGCAGAAAGGATTTCGACGGCGATGGGGCACCCACGGACGACGTCGTCGATCGATCTTCGCGCGCGTCGTCCATGACGTCGCCGCGGGGCGTGTCACGACGGCGCAGTGTGCGGCACTCGGACGCGAATTGTTGGATTATGTGTCAATTGTTTGGATTGGCGTTCGCGCGCGCGTCGAAGCGGTTCAAAGCGTGATTTGGAGATCTATTACCAGTGTCGACACTGAGAACTAAGGAAAACTACCGCGGATCGATGATTGACTAGTGTCTCCGATGCCGCGCGCGGTGAGGACGAAGTCTTTGGCTACTTTTTTGTTTTGTCGGCGTCCGCCTTTGCTCGCCTCGCTTCTTCCTCCGCGCGTTGCTGCGCGAGCACAGCCTGGGGATCGTGCAACTCGAAATTCCTTCGCGCGTCCTTCAATTTAGCGTTCATCTCCAACAACTCATCCACGCGAGCAAACTTTTTCCGATCGTTTCTGATGACGTACAGCAAGTCTTCCGTCTGCATGCGACCGCGTCGTTCCGCCACCTCCATCGCTCGATGCGCGACGTTGGTGAGATAATCCACCAGCATGTCCTCCATGAGCTCGATCGAATCTGGATCGGGTTCCTTCGCGTCACCGAATCCGTACATCATGTACGCCACTGTCGCGTCGACGGTCGCCCGCGCGTCAGTCTCGCGTTCGTTTCGCGCTTCGAGCGTTCGTTCGAGTCCATCGACCACCCCTCGCCGCGCGCTCGCTCGATCGGCCCGTCGTCGCTCGCGTTCACCACGCACAATCTTTCGCGAACGCGCCGCGCTTCCTCGTGAACGCCTCGTCCTCGCCCTCGTGTTCCCGCTCGTCCTCCAGCTCCGCCGGTCCTCGTCCCGGTCGCGACGACGGAAAGCTCGCGTGCGTCGTCGTCTCCGTCGTTCGCGCGCGTTCGGCGACGTCCGCGGCGTTCGCTTTCGCGACGTGCACGGTCGTCGGCGCGCGCTCGGGCACGACGATCGGGAACGCGCTCATGATTCGACGCGATTCGACGCGATCGCGCGCGGGCGTCGTCGCGGTGTGCGGGACGCG